>Ga0080006_1196662_pt1 | contig 65583 bp, 69 predicted proteins | sample RS3BMetagenome_FD_69209 | JGI IMG/M metagenome (GOLD analysis project Ga0080006, IMG submission 69209) | Ferric oxide microbial mat and aquatic microbial communities from Rainbow Spring, Yellowstone National Park, USA - RS3B (SPADES... ...
ATCAAAACTGCAATTCCATTACCATCATATAGAAATCCATGGTAGGGGCATTGAACGCAATCATTCACTATTTTCCCCAGGCCCAGGTCTGCGCCTCTATGTGGGCATTTTGCATCAATGGCATGAACTTCATTTTTACTATCTCTCCAGAAAACGATATCAATTCCAAATCGCCTTGCCTTTGTTATTCTATTCTTTTTAACCTCTTCAGAACTTAAAACAATATACCATTTATTTTTTAACATTATATAAATGTAATTTAAACTTAATTATTAAATTTTTTTAATGATAGTGTGTCTCAATTTTAATAAAAATGTATGATCCATGTTATATAAAATCTAATTTTGTATATGGAAACGAAACATATACCATTAATAATGGAATTGATGGATAATAATGTTTTCAAGGATAGAAAAGGAAATACTCAAATGCCTTGATTGTGAAGATTTTGTTGATCCTTCTGATATATGGAATATCCTATAGGTCTGCTGAAAGTTTCTTTAGAAATCATCACGATATTAAAAATGTGCTAGTTGTAAGAAAGATTCAAAATTTCAGAAACCTTTCAAGAAGAACTAGAATGATTGGCACAAAATTAACAATGAAATATTACAATCATATAAGAAGAACTCTGCCATAGATTCATTTATAGTTAGAACCTGCAAGAGTTCTAATGCTTCAAGAAGGAAAAATTATGGCAATTATAAAGATCCACTAAGTTTTTTGGGTTTCTCAACTAAAGGATGGCAATATGGGAGAAAAATAAGTGTATCTTTTTGATATAGATTCATCTGCAATAGTGGAGTGGAATGTTACAACGGCATCTTTACACGACAAGAATATATCTTTCCCATTGATCAATACTTTAAAAGAATATTCGTATTTGCTAATGGATGCAGTATATGATTCTTCTGACTTATAAGAATATGTTTTGAAAATACAAATTGTATACCAGTAATAGATACAAATAAAAAAAGAGGAATCATTGAATCAAGGCTTTCATATGCAAGAAGAGGCATAGAGATATTCACTAAGGTGGGAGATTGAAAGAACATTTGCGATATTTGAAGACATTCTTGGATGTGAATATTTTGTTTGTAAGAAATAGGAATTATGATGTTTCAAAAGGAATGAAAATAGTTGCATATAAAATTATTTTTGATGAATCAAATTCTTGACAGACCAAAAAGAAAAATTATGGATCTTGTGGTATGAGAAAATATGAGACACCCTATTTTAATGAAATAAATTAGTAAAACTTATTTATGAATTAAATCATCTACATCTTATGCCCTTTTCAGCCTGTCCCAAGGATTGTTTTGATTCTTGCTCAATAATAACTGAAAATTCAAATGGAATCAGGATAAGGGGAAACCCTTCCCATCCAATTACCTCTGGATTTTTGTGTTACAAGGCAAAGTTCTTTGTAGATTCAGCCATAAGTGATAAAAGGCTAAGGAGGCCACTTTTGAGAGATGGAAAAAGAGGAGAGAATGAATTCATTGAGACAAGCCTTGATAGGGCACTTGACATTGTTTCAGAAAAGATTAGGGAGACAATAAAAGAATGTGGTGCTGAATGCATACTCCCCTTGGAATATGCGGGGAACAGGGCACTCATATCCTATTACTTCCCAAGGAGGTTCTTCAACAGGATAGGTTCCTCATTTCTAAACCACTCACTCTGTGATGAGGCAGGTTCCATGGCATTGAGATCAATTCTCGGTACATCCGTTGGAATGGACCCTGAGAAATTGAAAGAAATGAAAATGATTGTTTACTGGGGCATCAACCCTGCATGGACAAATGTTCATGGATGGAGACTTGCAAAGCTTTCCAAGGCTAAGATATATGTGATAGATCCTGTAAGGACAGAGAGTGCAAAGGGGGCAGATGTGCATCTTGACCTGAAGCCTGGAACTGACATACCTCTCGTTCTTTCCATACTTAATGTACTTTCAAGATATGGAATTTCCTCTCCTGAGCTTTCATCCATTGTTTCCAGGTACGATCCTGAGTATGCCGGAAGGATAACAGGTCTAGGTGCTAAAAAAATAGAGGATTTTGCCCTTGATCTACTTGACAAAAGGCCATTTGCAATACATATGGGTTATGGATTTCAGAGGAATCTTTATGGTGGCCTTTCGGTAAAAACAATTGCATACATGATGACACTTCTTGGTATGGAAAGAAATTTCATTTATGATGCAAAGCACGGTATAGATTATGAATACCTTGGTGGAATATCTAAAAATAAAAGGTTGATAAACCAGGTAAACCTGGGCAGGGAGCTTGAGAAAAATGATATTAGAATGATCTTTGTATACAATACAAATCCTTTAAACTCCTTGCCAAACCAGAATCTCCTCAGGGATGTTATTCAAAAAAAGGACATATTCATTGTTGTTCATGATCTATTTTTGACGGACACTGCCCTTTTTTCTGATCTAATAATACCAGCTGCAAGCTTTTTTGAATTCAACGACCTTGTTGATTCATATTACCATGATTACATAAATTTAAACCAGAAGGTAATGGACCCCCCAGGTGAGGCGATCTCCAACCATGATCTCTTTGTTCTACTTTCAAAGAAAATGGGTTTCAATGAGCCATATCTACTTGAGGATGAATGGTCGATAATTGATAACACAATCAATATGTTAAAGATAAATAAGAATGATCTTTTAAAAAAAGGTTTTGCTAGGATAGAGAGGGTAAGGAATGAAATAATAATAAACAAATCCAATTTAAAGAAAGAGCTGGAGAATTTTACCATACCCTCAAGGGATGGCTATTTCAGGCTTATAAGTTCAACAAGCATTTATGGCGTAGGAAGCCAATTCAACAACCTTTACAGCTTTGACACATATGCACACATTAATCCCCATGATGCAATGGAGATGGGTATAGATGATGGGGATAGTGTAAGGATAATGAATGAATATGGTATGATAATTACAAATGTAAAGTTGGATGATTCCATTGGCAGGGGGATCGTACTTATTTATAGGGGAAGCTGGCCTTCAATCCACGGATGGAATGTAAATTTCCTTACAACTGATAGTGTTCAGGAGTATTCAATGGGTGCTTCAATGAACTCCACCTTTGTAAAGGTGGAAAAGGTATGATATGTGGGATATGCTTTCACAGAGTGTAAGGTATTTTATTGCCTCATCAAGGTTCTCTCCAATTGCAAATGTACCGTGTCCCCTGATCACAGCCACCCTGTTCTCCCTCATCACCTCCCCTAGCTTATCAGCTATCTCCATGGATGCAACCGCCCTCTCCGCAACAATAACTGGTATATTCTCAAGGTAGAACTTGCCCTCTTCGTCCACAGGCTCTATCTTATCATATAGGAGTGATAGTACTATTGCATAGGGTGTATGTGCGTGAACAATGGCCTTTGCATCGCTATTGAGATATATGTTCCTGTGGGCATAGACCTCCACAGAGGCCTCAGAATATCCCTCCTCACTGTTCATATCAAGCTCAATTATATCCTCTCTTTTCAAATATCCCATCATTCTTCCGTGCTTCTTTATGTAAATTTTATCATTAATTCTTGCGCTTAAGTTCCCACTGTGGGAAGATTCTATCATTCCAAACTCCATCAACTTTTTACCAGCCTCTATAATCTGATCTATTATATCCATAATAACACCTCCTAATGCCTGAAAAACCTCTTTCCAGTAAATACCATTGCAATACCAAATCTTTCGGCCGCACTTATTACCTCATCATCCCTCTTTGACCCTCCTGGCTGTATTATTGCCCTTACACCCGCCCTTGCCGCCTCCTCAATATCATCAGGGAAAGGGAAGAACGCATCCGAGGCAAGCACCGATCCCTCAGATCTTCCCATGGATTTCATTACGGCCACCCTAACTGCATCGACCCTGCTCATCTGCCCTGCACCAATGCCCACTGTCATACCATTCTTTGCAATAACTATGGCATTGCTCTTAACATGCTTCACCACATTCCATGCAAAGATAAGATCCCTCATCTGTGCATCGTCTGGCCTTTTTGATGTAACATATTTAATCTCTATGCTATCATCTCCTTTCCTCTGTACCAGGAATCCACCTGCTGAGCTCCTAAAACTAATGTCATTACCATTGCCATGGTATAAGACTACCCTGAGGTCCTTCTTGTACCTTGCAAATAGATCAATCGCCTCCCTTGTGAATTCAGGTGCCACAATAACCTCATAGAATGTGCCCCTCAGTTTTTCTGCAAACTCAATATCCACTGTCTCGTTAACGCCAACTATCCCACCGTATGCACTCATGGGATCGCTGCTCAAGGCCTTTTCATATGCATCAATTATATTCTTTCCAAGTGCCACACCACATGGACTATTGTGCTTTATTATTGCCACTGCCGGTTCCTTGAACTCATTTACTAGGTCCCATGCTGATTCCATATCAAGTATGTTGTTGTATGATATCTCCTTTCCCCTCAAAAGCTCCCAGGGAAGATCTTGGATGGAATAGTACTTAGCCTCTTGATGCGGATTTTCCCCGTACCTGAGCTTTATTTTCTCACTTCCAGCAATGGAGAAGTATGGCGAAAGCTCCTTATGATAAAGGCCCCAGAGCGTGTTCATTATAATTGAATCGTACCTTGATGTATGGTAGAATGCCTTTATGGCGAGTTCTCTTCTTTTTTCAATTGAGACCTCCCTATTCTCCTTTAGTTCCCTTATTATTTCAGGATAATCATCAGGATCCACCACCACCGTTACCCTTTCATAATTTTTTGCTGCAGCCCTTATCAATGATACACCGCCAATATCAATATTTTCAATTAGTTTATTTTCTACTTTTTCCGTATTTTCAAAGGGATAGAGGTTCACTATTACCATATCTATGCTTTTTATGCTAAGTCTTTTTATCTCCTCCAACTGGTCACTCCTTGCAAGTATACCACCAAATATTGCGGGGTGAAGCGTTTTCACCCTGCCTTCAAGTATTTCCGGAAAATTTGTTAGTTCTTCAATACCCTTTATATTTATTCCCCTTGAGGAGAGGTATGATCTTGTGCCTGATGTAGCAAATATCTCACCCCCAAGTGATATAATCTCCCTTGCTAGATCCTCAATACCTCTTTTATCTGATACAGATATTAAAACCCTCATGGGTGATAATAGGAATTTATGGATTAAACATTTTCTACCATTCACTTATTCTTAAATTACAGTGTGAAAACCTTATTTTTATTAAATGCAAAAGGTTCTTTATACCATCCTTGAATGTTTGCAATTTTCTTTCCCCCTCCCTTATTCCATATAGAATGGGTATCTCCTTGAATTTACAACACATATATGCCCTTATCTTTATCTCCTCTGAGAAACCCATTCCATCTGAGCATACCTGAAATTTTTTTAATACCTCCCTTTTAAATACCCACATACCGCTCTGTGAGTCCTTCATTTTAATGAAGAATAGGGAAAAAACTGCAAGGTTTAAAACAAAATTCCCTATCCTATGTGCCTGCAGCATCACGTCCCTGGGTAATAGGGAGATCCTTTCACAGGAGATGAAATCATTGCCCTTAAGTAGTTCCTCAACTGCCCTGTTTATCTCCTCTGGTGGATATGTATTGTCACCATCCATTGTCACTATAATATCCCCTGTGGCATTTATAAAGCCTGTCTTGTATGCCCTGCCATATCCCCTCCTTTCCTCCCTAATCACCCTTGCCCCCATGGCCCTTGCAATTTCTGGTGTTCTATCCCTACTGCTGTCAACAACTATAATTTCATAATCATAATTTACAGAACTTTTTATCCTTTCAATTACCCTACCTATTGACTTCTCCTCGTTCATTGTTGGTATAATTATAGAAAGCTTAGGACTATTCACTCTACCACCTTTGCATACATATAGCCAATGAATGCAAAGGCTAATCTTGTTAGACCATAAAAACTTATCTTATCCCTGGAAAACATTCTACCAATGGAATAATGACTCCAAAGATTTCCATGCTTTTTTGTTAATTGTTTTCTTCCATATCCGTTCCAGAATGCCTGCCTATAAAATGATATTAGATCTTCCCTTGTCCTATGGTAAACAATTGCATTCTCATTGTAATAAAATTTTGCTCCCGCAGAGATTGCACGCATATTTAGGTCTATGTCCTCTGCAGTGATAAATCTCTCATCAAATCCCCCTAGCCTCAAAAATAGCTCTTTTCTATAGGCAAGATTACATGATGGGAATGTAACATCCAAGCCCCTGTATATCAATTCCACCCTTTCGAGTACTGCAAACTTCTCATTACCCACCTGTATTGTTTTACCTGCAACAACATCATTCCCTTCATCTATTGATCTCCTCATCTCCCTAAGCCAAGTTTCTGAGGGGATTATATCTCCATCTGTAAAAACAACATAGTCGTACCTTGAATTTGCAACACCTATATTCCTACCACCTCCCCTGCTGGACCTTTTTATTATTAGCCTCAGGTCCAATTTATCCATATATCCCCTTATTATATCAACAGTCCTGTCTGTGCTTTCAGAATCAACAATTACCACCTCGAATGGCCCCTCCTGAACTAGAAGAGAGTCAAGAAGTTGGCCTATATGCTCCTCCTCATTCTTCACCGTTATTACTATGCTCAAAGGCCTCATGTTTTTCCTCCACAATTCTTCCAGGTCCTGGGGGAAGAATTGACATAACATCATCAATATCCCATGAGAATTTTTCAGAGATTATCTTAGCAATATTCTCCTTACTGGTATCCCCTGGAGCTATAACAATATAATAGTTTGTTTTTTGTTTCAGGGAATCCACAGGCCCTGCCATAAGTATTTCCTCATTCTCATATCTTATTTTCCCTATACCAAGCTCTAGCTTAAGATTCCTCATATAATTCCTTTTACCCCTTATCACCCATGCCCCTCTTGGCACATATTCGCCACTTTCCGCCATTTTGCTCACCTGTGAGAATGTGACCCAGTAAGCATCACCTGCCATATAGCCCGCATTCCATGCCTTTGAATAACAAAGACCAAATATTCCAGCTTCTACAAGTGTCTTTTCAGTAATTCCATCATTTTTTACAACAACACTGGGGGCACCGTGTATGTCAGCATGCACATAATAATCCCTTTCACCAAGGTATTTTTTTACCACCTCTTCGTTTGTTTTAGCATCCCTGCCGGCAAGCACAAGGGAATTTTCAGATGAAATGAACCATCTGAACCTCTCGAACCAGAACCTTCTTCTCTCCTTTTTTTTCTCTTTTTTTATTTCCTTTTTCTTAATTTTTCCAATTACCTCCATTATTCCCTTAATTTTTTCATCTAGCTTTTTTGATTCCGAAAAATATCCCTGAGCAATTTCGCTTGGCCTTTTTGTAATATCCAATTCAATCTCGGGTGCATTTTCATCTCTCTTTACCCTTGCAATCTTGCCATCAATTGATATAAGGGAATCGATTTTCTCCTTCCTTCTCAACTTCTCATATATTTCATTGTACCATTGGATGTTTGAAATTATTTCATTACCCATTGATCTATAGATATCTGATAACTTTTTGTATTCCTCAAGCTTCTTTTTTTGCTCCTTTTCAATCCTCTCCTCTTCACTTTCCACCCTTATACCCTTTAAATATGCAAGTATTGCATCATTAATATTATCAAAGTTCTGGCATTCCCCTGATTTTATGCACATTATTTTTCCATTGCATAAATATCCCCTCCCGTCAAGGCCAGATAGAAAACTCTTGATTGTTTCAAAAATCCTAATTTTTTCATCCTCAGAAAGATCCATTACCTTCTTATCTTTTTCAACACCTGCCAATGAACATACAATCTCAGAGTAATGGCTAAGGTTGAATCTTGTGGCAATAACACCCACTATTTCATAATCGCCCCTGAGTTCGCCTAAGAATTTTTCAAAATCCATTGATAATGGATTAACAGGGGAAGGAGGGTACTTATACTCCTCACCCCTTTTTATTGCCCTTCCCCTCCATTCCCTGTACTCCCTAGCAAACAAAATCCTGTTATTTTCAAGCATTATTATATTACCTCTACCAAACATTTCAAAAACTATGCTTTTTCCTGAGAAAAAATCTATCCTTACTATTCTATCGAAGTTTGGCTGTGTTATGGATTCAACCTTTGAGTTTTCAAGGATATCATTTAGAAATTTTGATTGGCCCTTTACCTCAAGATCCCTCTTTTCTCCAAAGTAAATAAAGCCAGGGGGGGTTAGGTAAAGATCCCTGTTTCCATAATCCTTGCTGTGCAATCTTATTACCATGGAATCCTCAAAAACTATTTTTTTAACGAAGGATCCTACAATAAATCTAGAGTTTGCAATAATCCATGAGTGTATATCTGGGGAAGTCAATGTTTCCCTCATATACCCAGCTCCGATACCTTATCAGGAAGATATACATCAGTAACATAATTTAGACCGTATTTTGCAAGTGCCTGCTGTTCTGCCTTTTTCCCAAGCTTTAGCATTAGCTCTATCTCATTCTTCCAGAACTGTGTGTTGAACCTGGGGTCTGTAAGTTCTGCGTTAAGTGCTGCAATATCCTTTTCATTTAACCTATCCGTGGGTAGGTCGTAGTTTACAATATCGCTTGCAGTTATTCCAATAAATTCGGCTGTTGGTGTTGCAAGGTACTCTGAGAGATGTGCAGTCTTTATTGCGCCATAGGCAACACTCGCATAAATCCTGAAGGACCATGGATCACCATCTGTAAATACGAGAACAGGCAAACCTAGCTCCTCATTCAGCCTTTTAAGAAGCCTCCTGGTGCTTCTTGCTGGCTGTCCCTTAAGATGGACAAGTATTGACCTTGCCTTCTCATCATATCCATTTTCAACGAGCCTGTCAAACATACCTCCTGTTTCTATTGCAAGAACAAAATCTGCATCGTAGCTTATTATCTTCAACTTATCCTTTTCAACATTATATGGTATTGCATAGCCAGCATCACCAACATCGTCCCTGCAGTTAATCCTCTTAGGGTTTCCCTTCCTGTTTATCTCCTCAAAGGTGATGTTTCCTATTACTGTGGCCCCGTCCTCCTCTGGTCTGAGCTTGAAATCCTCCCTTAGGAACCTTGTTACAATCTCAAGATCCTCCGCTAGCTTGTTCGATTCATCCTGTGTATGGAACTTTGCTAGGTCCCATCCCTCTGAGATGTAATAGAGTTCCCTAAGCGTGGATGATTTATTCTGTTCTATCATCTCCCTTATGAAATCCATCATATACATTGTCCTCAGTAGAGTGTATGCACCATCAATTTTTTTTGCGCTCCTTGTTATCTTTGCATCACCGTATTTCCAAACCCCCTTTGTAATGTCGAGAACAATGTTATACTTGGTTCTTGCAGGAAGCTCCATGTAAGGTACCTCTCCCCTTTCAAGATCGGAATGTATCTTTTCAACTATTGATTTTAAGGACTCAAGTGCCATTTCATACCTGCTCTTCTCCATTCTCCTCTTCCTCCTCTTCCTCTATAATTGACTTAAGCGCCTCCAGGTTCCAGTCTCCAGGAAGTGGTTCAGCACCAACAACATGCACAGGGTCAGTTCCCTCAATGTAATAGACTGTTTCACCATATTCACCCTTGAGATCCCTCAGCCTGAAATTGAATGTAATCTTTTCCATTGGCCTCATGGTAGAAATATACCACTTTATGTAATCCTTGTTTTCATCATATTCACCAAAGGGCATTATTTTCCCATCAACCTTACCATCAGGTATATCAGCGTAAAGAGTAAAATTTTTTACCTCTGGAGTAAAGTTTGAAACATTAACATCCACGACCGCGTTTTTACCATCTTGTTTCACATTCTCCTCAATCCATAAAACATTCATTATCTTTGTAATAACAGGATCAAGATTTGGTATATCCTTGTTGAGCATTTTTGAACTTTTTTCCGCAATTTTAGGGAGTATTTTCTGAACAAGGAAGAATTTTTCGGTTAGCTTTGCCTTCACCTCCTTTTTTATAAGAAATGCCTTTATCTGCCTTGCAGATTCCTTTAGGGCGAGATCCAGCTCATCCATAATCTCTGGTATCTCGGCAACTGCCTCCTTTGCCTCTGAAGTATATGGAATCCTTGTGGAGCCTAGATGAATTAGAACTATCATTGGCCCCACGGGCAGGCCCTCTCCTCCCCTCTGCTCCAGACCATACTTCCTCCAGTCTATATTTTCAACTGCCCTTGTGAGGGCACAGGATCCTGCCTGATAAAGGAGAGGGACCCTGTTTGCAAACCTTAGCACCTTTACCTGTTCATCGTGGGGTATGGAGCCACCATAAACAAGTCCCACCTCAACAACAAAAGGGTTCCCAGAATAAACAGATGGCTTTCTTGTAACAGGAATAGAATAAAATGAGGGCTTTAGGTCACCAAGTACATTCTTAAGACCCTTCTTTATTAGGGTTTCACCTATTGGTGAGAGGGATTCGAACGAGGGTGGAAGAATCTTAACCTTCTTAAAGGCCTCATGAAGCCTCTTTAGATCATCTAGCTTAAGGGAATGCGGATCAAGATTGCAGTCCAGTCCTGAAACATTGCATATCTCCTGTGCAAGGTGGTCACTGATCCTGCTAAAATCACCTGTAAGGAATGTTTTCAATTTTTTTGCCCCTGTCCTTGAGGTCATTTGCATCAATTCACCAATCTCCACACCAAGAGGGTGTGGCTTTGTTTCCTTTGGTGGCTCCACGGGCGTATTCCAAGCGCGTTCAAATCTTATTTTAAGACCATCAGGATCTGAGAATATTATTGTAGCGTGTGGATTTACAATGGCAGTGTTTTGAAGGTATTCCAGAACACTCTGCTTTCCCTTAACATATTTACCCTTTAGATTTACCTGTATCTTCACACCGCTCTTTTTATTTACTATTATGGGCTCTTCCTTCAACACATTTGCCCTATTCTTAATTGTATCAATCATTATCTCAAAATAATAGGCCACATCTTCATTAGATATCTTTGAAACTATCCTTGCTGGCTTTCCAGTGGTGAGCTGGGAATATAAAACAACTGCAGATATCCCTATTCCCTGCTGTCCCCTGGTCTGCCTTACGGAATGGAACCTTGACCCATAAAGGAACTGCCCAAAGACCTTTGGTACCTCCCTCCTCACTATACCTGGACCATTGTCTTCAACTGTTAGCTGAAATTCATCCTTATCAACCCTTATTATTTCAACATATATCTCTGGCAATATCCTTGCCTCTTCACAAGCATCAAGTGAATTATCAACTGCCTCCTTTACAGCCATCACCAATGACTTCTGGGGGGAATCAAATCCGAGTATCTGCTTGTTCTTTTCAAAGAATTCAGCTACTGAAATCTCCTTTTGTTTTTTTGCAAGTTCTTCTGCTATGTCCATCATTTTAATAAAAAATTCAGTAATATTTAACTTTAATCATTGGCAATCAAGAAGCTCGCCCAAAGTACTTATTCTTTCAGCAAATGCATTATGTTTGTGTATGCTTTCCTCACTTTCACTCCTTACTATCACAAGTGTCTCCTTAGGAAGGTCAGAATATTTTTTGGATATATAATTAAGTGCTTCTCTCACCACATCCTCTACAAACTTAGGGTTAAGATGAGCATTTAATACCACCTCTTCCTCGTCCTTCCTTTTTAATATCTCAAATGTTGGACTTGACATGGATTTTTCTGCTATTTCAATCAGATCATTAGCCTCTATTGAATATCCCTGCGGTACCTCAATCATTATTGTTGTATTATTCCTTTGGTTATGTGAAACAACTGGTATTTTTTCTAGAAAATCGGCATATTCTGGATACTTTTCCTTGAGTACTGCTCTAACCGTCTCCATGGCGCATGGGCACACAGTCATTCCAGTTACTGTTACGCCTAACATCTTTCTTATCTTTCCCTTCTCAAGTATTGCCCTTGTAAAAAGCCTATATCTTTCCACACTTTTTTTACCTGATGGATTAAGCCTTTCAAGGAAATAGTCTGAAGAAAGCTCTATCTCAGCATATGTTGCATATGTATGTTTCTTTATTAAAAGCTTTACCATATTTTCTGCAAGTTCCTCAATTCCTGAGCAGGGTCTTGTTGTGCTTCTTTCCACTATTTCCTCAATTATCTCAATATTTCTTGACATATCAGATCCTTTTTTTGTTGATGGTAGATCAACAAAAAGGTTTATTGTAGGTGTTAATATCACTTCCCTTCCTGGTCTTTTTACCCTTATCTGTTTTACTACATTTGTAACACCTACCCTGGTAAGCTTGAAATTTGTATTCGGCCTTTGTGCCTGAATATCAGGGAGTTGAATTTTTTCCATGTTTGGGTAGATTAACTCTCCATATAAAAAAGTATTTAAAAGGGTTGATATTTGATGTAATATATGTTTGAAATTCATATACAGCTCAAGGGAACATCAGTAGAGGATAATGATATTGACTCATTACTGATAGATTTCCTTTCAAGCATCGGATATATAGATGAGCCCAAGGATTCATCCGATTCTGAAGAGATAAAGAGGAGCGTACCATATAGACTTTTTAAGGAATGTTTTCTTTTAAGGTCAGATAGGTACTGGACACCGGATGAGATGATGGGTGTTCTTTCAACAACAAGGCCCACACTTTACAGGCATCTAAACAGGCTGAAAACCCTTGATATACTTGAAGAAAAGGCAATGGGAAAGGAGAGGGCATACAGGCTTAAATACGGTAGTCTTTCCTCCTCCTGGAACTTCGTGGAAGCCAATGTCAAGATTGCACTTGACCATTATAGAAAAAAGATTGAGAGGATTGAGAGGCTGGCGGGGGTGAAAAAATGATTGATCTTACAATAGGCACAAAGTGCAGGGTATATATACAGGCTGATCATGAGAAGATAAGGGAAAATACTGGTATATTCTCTGGCTTCATAAATCTTGGTGAGGAATCTGCACTTGTACTTGAGATTGAGGGTCTTGAGGGGAAATACAGGCTAATACCTGTGGCATCAATAGTTGCAATAGACATAATTGAGATCGCAAAACAGGGTGAAAAGAGAGAGGAGATTCCCTCCTACTTTAAATGAGGAAAAAGATGGAAGGTACCTTTTCAAAAATACCTGCGGTTCTAGGATCTAGGGAGATCCTTGATAAATGCTTTAGAAGGGGGAAAAAGGTGGAGATGTCTTTTCATCCAGATAGGGTTGCAGCTGTGAGAAACTGGGATATTGCAAAGCTAAAGGTGATGGAGAAATGTGCCAAGGAGACACTTGAAAGGTACCTTAAGGGCTTTCCAGATTTGAGGACCCTGGATAGATTTCACAGGGAGCTAGTTTCAGTGCTTGTAGATGAAAACTCATATAGAAAGGCTTTGGGATCTGTAAAATGGGCAAGGGACAGCATACTTAGAATTACCACCTCAACAGTTAAGAGCCTTGAAAGGACAAGAAACATTGAGGATTTTTCAAAAATAATGAATGCATACTTTGGTAGGTTCTCTTCCTTTGTTGACCAGATAAATGATGATCTAAGCTTTTTAAAGGAATGCAGGAAAAGCCTTGTAAAAATACCTGATATAGATACTGAGGTTTTTACTGTTGTAATAGCAGGTTTTCCAAATGTGGGAAAATCTGAGCTTGTGAATGCAATATCCACAGGTAGACCGGAAGTAGCCCCCTATCCCTTCACAACAAAGGGCATATATGTTGGTCATATGGAGATTGCAGGTGAGAAAATACAGATTGTTGACACACCTGGTCTTCTAGACAGGAGGCTTGAGGAAAGGAACAAAATGGAAAAACAGGCAATAATTGCACTTAAATACCTTGCGGATCTAGTTGTTTTTGTACTTGACCCTAGTGAAACCTGCGGTTATAGGCTTGATATGCAGCTTTCACTCCTTAATGATATAGGAAAATTTCTTGAGAAGGAGATTATTGTTGTTGAAAATAAGATGGACCTTTATGTTAGTAATTCAAACAACATAAAGATATCTGCTAAGGAGAGAAAAAACCTTGACGTACTTGTTAAAGAGATAGAAAAGAGGGTGGTAAGAAATGGATAAAAATGATATAATTAAATTTGCTCTTCAAAATGCAATTGAACACAATGGGAAGGCGGATGCAAAAAGTGTATTGGGAAAAATAATATCAAAGGATCCATCAATAAAATCCAGAATAAGAGAGGTAATGGAGGAAATTGAATCTGTTGTAAAGGAAATTAATTTAAAGAGCATAGAAGAACAGAGAAATATGCTTGAAAATCTTGCCCCTGAATTGCTTGAAAAAAAGAAGGTAGTGGAAAGGAAGGTGCTCCCGGACCTTCCGGATGTGGAGGGTACAGTGGTAATGAGAATGGCCCCTTCCCCATCCGGGCCTTTACATATAGGCCATTCAAGAATGGCAATATTAAATGATGAATATACTAAAAGGTATGGGGGAAGGCTAATATTGAGGATAGAGGACACAAATCCCCTGAATGTAGAGAATTATGCCTACGATATGATAAGGGAGGATCTTGACTGGCTAGGGGTAAAATACCATGAGGTGGTTATACAGTCGGATAGGTTCAATATATATTATAATTATGCAAAAAAATTACTTGAGATGGGTAAGGCATACATTACACTTTGTGATGAAAAGGAATGGAGAAGATTAAAGCTATCAAGGCTTCCCTGTCCTGACAGGGATCTTGATCCCTCTGTACATCTTGAGAGATGGGAGGAAATGCTTTCTGGGAAATATGGAAACAGGGAGGCTGTATATGTTGTTAAAACAGACCTAACCCATCCAAACCCCGCCATAAGGGATTGGGCAGCCTTCAGAATAATACGGAGGGCAAGGCATCCAAGAACTGGAGAAAAATATATTGTTTATCCGCTAATGAATTTTTCAGTAGCAATAGATGATCATGAGCTTGGGCTTACACATGTTCTAAGGGGCAAGGATCATATAAATAATACATACAGGCAGCTCTATATTTTTGATTATTTTGGCTGGAAGAAGCCTGTTTATATTCATTACGGGAAGGTGAAGATAGAGAATTCTATCCTTAAAACATCAATAATAAAGAAGGGTATAAAGGATGGGAATTTCAGTGGATGGGATGATGTTAGGCTAGGTACTCTAGCAGCACTTAGAAAAAGGGGGATTTCCCCAGATGCAATAAGGAAGTACTGGATAGATGCTGGTCTTAAGGAGGTTGATATCGTCTTTTCCTGGGAAAATCTTTATGCATACAATAGGACTATTATTGATCCTGTTGCAAAGAGATTCTTTTTTGTTTGGGATCCAGTCAAGGTAGGTGTTAAAAGCAGGGAGGAACTCATTGCAAATATACCTCTACATCCAAACATAGATATGGGTAAAAAAGTATACAGGCTAGGTAGAGAATTCAATATATACATGACCACTCAGGACTTCAGTTCATTAAAGGAAAATGATATGTTCAGGCTTAAGGACCTTGGGAACTTCAGGTTTGATGGAAAATTCATAATTTTTGAAAACAACGATCTTTCATTGATAAAGAAACTGAAAATATTTCATTGGGTACCTGAGAATTCAATAAGATGCAATGTAATAATGCCTGATGGATCAGAAAAGAGTGGCCTTGTTGAGCCAGAGATATCAAGGTTCCAGGGTGGAATTGTACAGTTTGAGAGGTTTGGTTATGTCAATTTATTCATGGGAGATACTATCTCCGGATACTTTGCTCATAACTGATCCTTATTTTTTTAAGTAATTCCTCGTCATTGAATATTTTTTCAATCGCCCTTGTTGCAACAATAATTCCAGTGATAAGACTTTCCTTCGCTTTTTCAGGGTTTGCTGCCTCCCTAAAATCATCGGAATGCCCAGGTATGCCAGGATATCCTATTTTAATATCCAGATGACCTGTGGGCACTACCTTGCTAACGTTTGCCTCATCAGTGCTTCCAGAGGGCGGTTTTTTATCAATGTCAACGTTCTCCGCCTCTATACCAAATTCCCTGAATTTTTCAAGAAGTATTTCATTTATTACAGGATTTGATAAATAATTCTCGTATAGGGGGGAAAGATACTTTATCTCTAGGCCTGTTCCATATGCATCAGAAACTCCCCTTAAAAGCCTCACCACCTTTTCATTCAATTCCTTAAGGAATTCTCCAGAACTTGACCTTATATCTATCTCAAGAACTGCCCTTTCTGGGACTATATTTGTCGCAACACCTGCCTCCCTGAATATCATTCCTATGACTATATGCTTGTCATTCTTTGCCCATCCACGGAGAGAATTTATTCCTGTATATGCAGTAACTGCTGCATCCAGTGCATTTATACCCTTCTCTGGTGAATCTGCCATATGTGAAGCCTTTCCCTTAAATATTGCCTGAAATGATATGTCCGCAAGTGCCTTACCACCAACGCTCCATTTATCATCCGGGTGCATGCCAATAACAAAATCTATGTCATTAAATGCACCTTTTTCAGCAAATATTGCCTTGCTCCCTGCATAAATTCCTATTCCCTCCTCTGAGGGCGTACCAAATACCACTACCCTACCCTTTTTTAATTCCTTGCTGAGAAGCACTGCGGTACCATATGCCCATGCAGCTATAAGATTATGCCCGCATGAATGACCATTTGGCAGGGCATCGTACTCTGCAAGAAGGCCTACAGATGGCCTGCCTTCACCCCATTCCGCCCTGAAGGCTGTTTCCATTCCTAGGTAAGGATATTCCACCTTGAATCCATGGCTTTTTAGCATATTAACAAGGAGCTCAGAGGACCTTCTTTCTTCGCTGCCAAGCTCAGCAAAACGGTATATCTTCATAGATACTTCAATAATTTCATTCCTAAGGTTGTCTTCCATGTTTAATCATAATAAAGGTTATTGAAAAATCTTTTCATACTAAAATTTCATTGTATGCATCACGTAAGATTGAAAGATAATACTTTATGGAATAATCTACGTTCATTATTCTTGTTTCATCAACTGCCCTTATAGGCCTTGTGGAATATACAAGGTATCTTATTGTCTCCCCAGGTCTTTTAATCTCACCCCTATCATAAAGATCCATAAGAACGGAGAACATGGCAGTCCTTGAAACATACTGGTATGGATATCTACTTACCCTTTTTTCAATTAAAAGGTCTTCATTCCTCACCCTTCTTGTTTCAATTGCCTCACTATACTCAACAAATTTATTGAACAATTTCTCCCTTATATTATCTATCATTTCCTCATTTTTCAATGATCTCAATATATCTAGGCACTCCTCCTGAAATTTTTTTATTAATTTTGGTGCATCCTGTCTCCTTAACATTATTCCCCTCAGTTTGAACTCGCCATTAGATTTAAGGCCCATATATTTGCCAGGGGATCCAATCAAGTCTAAGTTTTTCTCAGGCAATATTTTTACCCATACGTACCTTTCAGATACCTCAAGTGGTATAGATGTTGCCTCTTCAATATCTGCAATTATTTCATCACCAACCTCTCCCTTCACCATAATTGAATCAACTATGCCATGTATCACATCATAACCGTGTGATTCAAGTATCTCCTTCGCCCTCAGAAAATATTCCCTTGCGTATGCGTTTATTGCCTCGTGAACCTCAATTGAGCCAAACTTTGCATTCCTGTATCCCGTATATCCAAATGATGTAACAAGCATCCATTTCAATGCTGAATCAATTCCCTTAAACCTGGCTTCAGATTTCTTAAGTGCCTTTGTTTTTATTCTTAAATTAAGCAAGGGAGAAAGTGCCTCTGGCAGGAAACCCCTTTTTCTACAAACTTTATAACCTATCTCAGGCACAAGTTCATATTCGAAACAATTTGAATTAACAGTTTCAAGTGAAAGATTTTTCTTCACTATTAGAGATGGATACATTGATGTGAAGTCTATTTCACTTACATTGAAATACAGCCCTGCTCTTGGCTGATAAACAATACCTCCCCTGTCTGCAAGTACAAGTGTTTCAAGTGTTTTTTCACTTTCTGCATTATACTTGTGCAAAGGCACTGCTATTCCCCTCCTTAATGCCTCATAAACCTCCATGGTAGAAACAAGGGTGCCAGGTGTGGACCTTGATGCAATTGAAATTGGAATTGATGATATTCTAGATACTGTTAAAAGGCCTTCAATACCCCCCTCTTTATAAATAAAGGAAGTTTCTGGATCAACAAGACTTCTGCCAATTGGTACCAAGGCTCCCGTTCTATAGTATTCCCTTCCATATGAAAAATATTCTTTTTCACCAATTGTTCTCCATCCCCTATTTCTTCCCAAATTGAATTCCTCATCTCTTTTTTTTGCAATCTCCACCATCTTTTTTATATTTTCATCAGCACCAGGCATTATTATTATGTCAGGATCAAGGGATTTAACTATTTTTTCTATGGAAGAATAATCCAATGGATCAATGTATCTACCATCTAAGATTAAATTATTACCATGTCTTTTGAATTCAAGTATCTCGAGGTCCTCACTGCCCATTGGAATGAACCTTTCCCTTCCATCCATATATGGAAATATCCCCTTTTCAGCCATAAATCTAACAGAGAATCTAATATCAACATTGTAAAGCCTTGCCCTGTGAAAATTATAATATCTATCAACAGTGTTTGCCACTGTAAAAAAATTATAGGGCCTTACATAAATAGCTACACCTTCATTTTCCTCCCCAACACTTCTGAATCTTTTTCTTTCAATCCTCAATACACCTGGCATGTCAAGTGACTCAATCTCTTCTAATAAATTTTCAATTCCTGATACAATGAACCATGGTATGAATTCCTCCTTCCTGTAAACTATTCTTCCATTCTCTCTGTACCATAGGTGTGCATTCTTCCATACATCAATCTCTACAAGCATTCCTTATTTCCTCCATTTCCCTCTCCATTTCTATTAGTATTGAAAGAATAACAGCCTCAAATGGATCATATAATGCATACTGTGCCTCACCAGAATGAACTTTCGCCAGCTCTATTAATTTCCTTATGTATTTTTTATCCTCCTCCTTCATTGCCCTGCCATAGCTCTCCCATCTCTTTATTATGCCTTCAATACCCTGTCTCATTGATTCAACATTCCTTCCCATATCTACACCTCCATAAAATAGTCGAGTGATATCTGCCTTGGATCATTATAAATATACCTTTTAACACCCTGGGATTCAGCCATAAATCCATTCTTAAAAATCTCCACCTTAATCCTCTTCACCTCTAATGGTATATTTAACTTTTCATTTGATGAAAAGATGCAAATTGAATTTAATGTTCCGGCATACCTGCCAAGGGATATTGCTATTGACTTAACAATTATATTTTTTTCATCAGGCTTCAGGTCCATAAATGAAACAGGATCATGGAAGAATATGACTAAATCGTAATATTTATCAAGTTCATCCACTATGTAAAGGAGCTGGTGGTAGGTAAATCCCCTCCTTATGGTAATGTTTAACTTTTTTCCTAATCTTTTAAGTAATGTGTAGATTAGTCTTAGATTTATTGGAACAACATTACCAAATATAAGATATACTGAATAACCTAGGTGTTGTGCCTCTATTACTATACTTTCCCATGGAAATGTCTCATATTCCCCTATTAGGTTAATGTACCCCGGGTTAAATATATCAATAAGTGTCACATGTTTCAAAAAGACTCATGTATTAAAATCTTTTACAGGTCCCCATGATAAAAAATTTAAACAAAGTAAAATATGCATGCAATTAATTACATTAATAAATAGGGTAGGTATAAAATATGCAATTCGAGATTGATGAAATCAAGGAGCTATGTGATCATTGTTTGGGAAGACTTTATGCATCATTAGGCCATGGACTAACAAATGAAGAGAGGGGTAAGGCCATAAGGGTAATTTATGCCATGGAAAAGAACCTCAACCTAAAGGATCTCTACCCCGAAAGATGCTCTTTATGCAACAACATATTTGAAAAGGTTGATCATTTTGCAGAGATAGTTATTAGGGCCATTGAGGGATATGAATTTGATACATTTTTAATAGGAATAAGGAATAATAAGGAGATTATTGAAAAGGAAAAGGGGTTGATGGAAAAGTATGGAAACCTTGGTGAGGATATTGGAAATGAACTATCAAGGGAAATAGGAAAGGCAGTATATTTGAAGATAGGTAAGGATGTTTCACTTACAGTGCCCGATATAACAATAATAGTTGATACTGATTATGAATCTGCAGATGTTTACCCTAAACCAATATTCATATATGGAAGGTACAGGAAGCTTGAGAGGGGTATACCACAGACAAGATGGATCCATGGGAAGGGGATGAGCGTAGAGGAATACATTGGCGAAGTGGCAAACTCATACTTCAAGGGAGAAAAATATTACCTCCATGGTGCAGGGAGAGAGGATGTGGATGTTCTTATGCTGGGTAATGGAAGACCTTTTGTTCTTGAAATAAAATCCCCAAGGAGGAGAAATATTGATCTTAAGGATCTACAGGAAAGGATCAACAATGAATACAAGGGTAAAATAGAGGTGGAGGGCCTTACATATGTTAAAAGGGAGATGGTAAAAAGAATAAAGGGGATGGAGAGCAAAAAGGTTTATGTATTGAGAATTGAGTTAGAGAGGGAGATGGAATTTAAAGATCTTGAGGATAAAATAAAGGGGCTTGAGGGAAAAATTATATATCAGAGGACTCCATGGCGTGAAAGGAATAGAAGACCTGACAGGATAAGGCATAAGAGGATATATTCAGTAAGATTAATCTCACTTAAAGGAACACATGCTGAAATAGAGATTACTGCCGATGCAGGAACATATATTAAAGAGCTTGCACATGGCGATAATGGAAGAACAAGTCCAAGCATATCAGAGTTGCTGGACCAAAAAATAAAAATAGAAAGTCTTGATGTAGTTAAAATACTCGACAGGGAGGATTGAATATGTCAAGGATGTCACACGGCCCCAGGGCGCGTTCTGGGATGAAATTGATGAAGGGAGTAAGAGAGAGGGGTATGCCGCCCATTACACATTTTCTTAGGCAGTTTGAGATTGGTGAGAGGGTGGCAATAGACATAGATCCCTCCCAGCATTCAGGAATGCCTCATCATAGGTTTCAAGGTAGGATAGGAAGGGTAATTGGCATACAGGGAAGGGCTTATCTTGTTGAGGTAATTGATGGTAGTGTAAGGAAGATTGTTGTTTCTTCGCCTGTTCACTTAAAGAAGGTGCAGTAGTCAAAATGAACAGGAAATATCTGACACTGGAAGAAGTACGTGAAATTCTTGAGAAAATTTCCAAGGAGAGGGAGCTGAACAACCTTCAGAAGAATGTTTTGAGGCATGCCCAGGAATTTTCCAAAGTTAAACAAAAGGATATTAAGAGGCTTAAGGAAAAGCTCATGAAGATTGAGATTATCAATGAGAAATATGCAGCAAAGCTTATTGACCTAATGCCAAAAACCCCCGATGAGGTAAGGGTAGTTTTTCTAAAGGATAAGATAATCCCCACACCTGACGACATACAGAAGATATTAGAGATTCTCCACGGAAAAGGGGAGTGAAAGGGTAATGGAGGATTTTGCCTATATACTTGATTATCTACCACAGGGTAGAGCAGAGGAAAAAAGCTTCAAAAAGGTACCTCTTGCCCTTGCAGTTGGAGAGAATGAATTCAAGCTTTTTGAACTTATACCTAAAATAAATACAACCATTACAATAGGTGAAAGGGTTTACATAGGAAAGGATATGGATAAGAGAACAAAGGTAGAGCACGTTAAGAGGAGAATCACATATGACGAATTAACGAATGCGGCCCAGAATGAATTGCCCTATATACTTGAGGAGATAGTAAAAAAACAGGAGAAAAGGTTTGTTGATTTCTTCAACAATGCAACTCCTATTACAACAAGAATGCATATGCTTGAACTTCTTCCAGGCCTTGGAAAAAAGACAATGTGGGCTATAATAGAGGAGAGGAAGAAGGGTCCATTCAAGGATTTTAAGGATCTTGTGGAGAGGGTAAAACTTTCGCACCCCCCTGAGAAACTCATAGTGGCAAGGATAATTGAGGAGCTCAAGGAGAGGGACATAAAATACAAGATTTTTGTAGCAAAATGAGAGCAGTAAAAAGACTTGGGCAGGTCTTTCTAAAGGATAAAAGGATAATATCCTTCATAGTTGATTCGGGTGAGGTTAAGGAGGGGGACACTGTACTGGAAATAGGTGCAGGTCCTGGAAACCTTACATCAGAAATACTTTCAAGGGGTGCAAATGTAATATCTATTGAAAAATCCACCGAGTATTATCAGCTACTGAGTGCAATATTTAAGGAGGAGATTGAGAGGGGCAGGCTTACTCTTATAAATGGGGATGCACTAAAAGTAGATTTTCCAAGGTTCAACAAGGTAATATCAAACATACCCTATTCCATATCATCACCAATCACATTCAAGCTTTTAAAATACAGTTTTGATCTTGGAATAATAATGTACCAGAAAGAATTTGCCCAAAGGCTTGTCGCTAGTCCTGGAACACCAGAATATTCCAGGATTACTGTGAACGTTTACTATTTCGCAGATGTAAAAATATTGAGGAATGTTAAGAGGGGTTCATTTTATCCTATTCCTGATGTTGATTCTTCCATAGTTAAAATTTTACCAAGGAGAAAGTTCAGTGTTATTGATGAAAAACATTACTTTGAACTAACAAGAATACTATTTTCCCAAAGGAGAAAAACAATAAGGAAAATAATTGGAATGGATGTTCCTTATGGTGATAGGAGGGTAGAAGAACTTACACCAGAACAAATAGCTGAAATATCAGATTATATTATCCTAAGAAGGAATGAAAATAAAATATTTCAGTGAACTGCTTATCACCACAATGATATGGGGGCTTACTTTCCCTCTACAGAAGGTATCAGTGGACTTTATTTCCCCCTCACTTTTGATAATGATAAGATTTATGATTGGTTCATTTGCAATTTTTTTAATATTCCCAAAAAGGATCCTCAGTGCGAAAAAGGATCTCATATTGGCTGGTATATTCATAGGGATTTTTCTTTTCTTTGGTTATTATTTCCAGGTGGTGGGTGTAATATATACGAGTGCAATTAACTCCAGCCTCATAACAGGTTTATATGTAATAATTTCCCCATTGCTTGCATATGTAATACTTAGGGAAAGGCTGGACCTTAGGGTGGGAATTGCACTAATACTCGCCTTTGGTGGCCTTGTATTAATTACAGGGTTTTATCAGCATATGCAACTAAACCTTGGTGATTTTCTAACTGTAATTAGTGCAATATCCTATTCATTTCAAGTGGTGTTTGTTGATAAATATTCAAAAAAGTTTGATCCAATAGCACTCACATTCTATCAGGTTCTCTTTGTTGTACCATTATCAGTATTATTTATACCAGCACTTCCTGTTTATGCATCCTTTAATGCCTGGGTATATTTCTCAATATTCTACCTTAGTCTTTTTGCAACCACGGGTGCAATACTCCTTCAAAATTTAGGACAGAGGGGTGTAGATTCAGCCACTGCATCAATGATTTTCGCCCTTGAACCTGTATTTGGAGTATTTTTTTCAATGCTTGTTCTAGGTGAGTCCATGGGATTTAATCAGGTGATCGGGTCTATTCTAATAATCATAGCCATGTTCACTGTTGCTTCGAGAAGAAATCATATGGAATAAAATTGTTATCCTTAAGAATAACTGCCCCCTTTACATAATCCCTATAGATATTAAATACATCCCTGTAACCAGGAGGTATATGGTCTATTGGTGAATTCCTATCATCAAAGTGGAGCATTTCCACATGCTCGTGTTCCCTTCCATCAAGCTTGAATCCTCTATTCTTAAGAAGGAAAAAGGTGTGTTCCCTCTCATCAGGATCAAGTCTTAACTGTACCCTTGATAGATTTTCCTCAAGCATCTTTACATGCTCATCCTTGTAGTTTATCTCCCTTGGATCCCCATCGTTTGCAATTATGAAAGACATTACTCCCAAGCATTTTGTACAAGTGCCGCATGGAACTATCTCACCATCCTCGAAATGACAAGAATGGCAAGATCTCTGATATCTGTATAAATCGTGATATCTTTTAATGAGTATCCTTTCAACTATCAGCCCAGTTATGGGTCTTACAATACTCCACTGCATAATATCAAGGCCCTTGGATTTAAAATAGGCCGTATTATATTTATCAAAATCAACACTCTGATCATATATTCCATAGTAATGTCTTATACCGTGGTAAAAGTAATCAGCCCTGGGGTCATCATACTCACTCCCAAGTAGTATGTTGCCAATGCCATATTTTAAAAATAATGGTAACATTGAAAATATATATGGGCCAAAGATGAAAAGCCTGATAGGATATGTATCTGCCCTTATTTTCCTATGATCCTCCCTTATTATCTTTAGATGATCGAGCATAAAAAGGTAGAATCTATCCACATTTGACCAAACCTTTTTTGTATTTTTGTCTTTTTTTGCCAAGGCCTTATATGCCGGTAGGGCTGTTCTCCAATGCCCTCCACTTTCATTAAAGAATATTGGATATACTTCCTTTCCCATCTCCTTCAGAAGACCATAGGTAAGAAGACTTTCCTTCCCTCCGGATGATAGCACCGCGGCCCTATCTCTGTTAAATTTGGAAGAAAACCTTTCATTTGAAATCCCTGAAAAGATTAGCCTTGCCCTTGTTTCTGCATTCTCCGGCTTTATATCCTCCTCAGAAGGAATGTATTCCTTTTTTATAAAATCTGCCCTTCTCCTGCAAATCTTGTTTACAAAAATATCCCTTGAAATTATATCCATGTTATCCTTTATATATCTTCTGTCCTCATTACTAAGAGGAAAATTGAAATGTATCTCATCTGAAAAAAGGCCGTAATTTATTATAGGCATTGAGACCATTAATCTTGCAAGATTTGATATATTTTCTATGGAATCAATGTCCTCCTGATAAGAAAAAATAAGTTTAAATGTGTATTTTTTGTCCAGTGTTATTTTCCCTTGAATGCTTCTTTTCTCGATTAAAGGTTCATCAATATCTATCCTATCAAAGCTTTTAAGGTCTAAAATTGATATCCTCCCCTTACATAAGGCTTTATTTCTTCCTTCCTCTTTGAAAGCATATCAATAAGCCTCATTGCAATCTTGTTAACGCCTGTGTAGATTGGTGCATCTACTGGAACACCATATTTCTCTTCATATTCATTTATGTATGAAGGTACCTCATATTCATTCATCCTTTCAGTGTTCAAAGTAATCCCTGTCACAGGATGATCTGAGAGAAGCTCTATTATTTTCATAAATTTACTCACATCTGGTATAGGGTATTTTTCAAAACCGTCATAAAATACCCTCTTAGGTGCATGCTGGAGTATTATTGCCTCAGGTCTTGCAGCCGCTATTATTTCAAATCCACCTGGATATGCAGGATGTAGTATACCTCCCTGTCCCTCAATTAGAATAAAGTCTGGATGGTGATCCTTCCATGCCCTCACCACCTCACTCTCTATACCACCAGCCACAAAGTCATTTATCATTGCATCAATCAGTGCAACATATTCTGCCCCCTGCATCCATGCTGTTTGTCCCGTGCCAACAAATATTGCCTTATATCCCATCTCTTTTAGTGTTTCTGTTAGCATTATTGTGGTTGTCCTCTTACCAATGGCACTATCTGTACCAAGAACTGCTACCTTTATCGAATCCACTTTCTCAATCTCGCCAGTGAAAAACTCCTGCTTCTTCAGAAACATCTTTCTCACGTCTGTTATTTTAACGCCCATGGATTCTGCAAGGCTTGAAAACTCTGGATCATCACTTAAAAATTCATGAAGCCCGGAAACAATGTCCATGCCCATGGAAATTGCCTTTCTAATGTATGGCCTGTACTCCTTTGGGAGGTATCCCCCATCGGTGGCAGCACCAACTATGAGTACCTCAGGGTTAAGTGGCATTGTTTCCTCAATGTTTGAATAGATCTTTATGTCCCTGTATTTACCATCAAGAACATAACCCGCATCAAGTCCTGCAAAGGTAGAGTCTATTACTCCCACTATCTCATATCTCCTTGAATATCTGACAAGACCGTGTGCAGTTTTGCCATTTGTGGATCCATAAACACCCTCAGCGAGAACAATGGCCCTAGGTCTCATGGCGCACCACCTTCGAAGTATTTGAAAAAAATCAAAAATGCCAACTCTCCAAAACACTTAGGTGGATGGCCGTCATCATCTTCTTCCATTATTTATCACCATAGCCTCAAGGTAAATTGCATAATCATTTACTATAAAAATATTTCCCCTCTTTTTACCAAATATTCAATGAAAAATTTATTTTAATGTATTTACAGTATGTATTTTCAAAGGGATTTTTCCATAGAAAATTTTTGAATATTCCAAAAGTTAATAAAATTCATATATAGGTAACAATTTAAGGAATGATACTGATAAAAAAAGGTAGAAAACATGGCGGAAGATAAGGAATTTAAATATATTGTTCGTCTTGCAAATACAGATCTTGATGGTAATCGTATTGCAGTTTATGGCCTGATGGGTATAAAGGGATTAGGATACAGGGCATCTGAACTTATTTTAAAGGCTGCAGGAATACCAAAAACAAAAAAGATTGGAGAACTTAGCGACGATGAGGTTGATAGGCTAAAGAAGATTCTTGATAATCCTGGGGAGCATTTGCCATGGTGGGCGGTGAATAGGAAGAGGGATCTTTTAACGGGAAAGAATATTCATCTTCTTTCATCCGATCTTGAACTTGCAATAAAAGACGATATTGATCTCCTTAAGAAGATCAGGGCCTATAGGGGAATAAGGCATGAAAGGGGATTGCCAGTCAGGGGTCAGAGAACAAAATCCAATGACAGGAAAGGATTGACAGTAGGAGTATCTAAGAAGAAAGAGGTGAAGACCTGATGGGGGATCCTAAGTTCAATAGAAAGCTTTATGAGAGTCCTAGGAGACCATGGGAAAAGGAGAGGATTGCTGAAGAGAATAAACTTTTGAATAGGTATGGCTTGAAAAATAAGAAGGAGCTCTGGAAGGCTCAATCCATATTAAGAAATTTTAGGGCACAGGCAAGAAGGCTTCAGGCACTAATAAGGTACAATGATCCTCAGGCAAAGAAAGAGCTTGATGAAATACTTAAAAAACTTGTTAGGTATGGTCTCCTTGATCAATCCAATGCAAGTATTGATGCAATACTTACGTTGACTATAGATAATATTCTTGACAGGAGGCTTGAGACCGTTGTTTTCAAGCTTGGCCTTGCTAATACATTAAAGCAGGCCAGACAGTTTATTACACATGGGCATATAATGGTGGGTGATAGGGTAGTAAGCATACCCGGTTATTTTGTGAAAAAGGATGAGGAGGGTCTGATTAAATACAATCCATTTTCACCACTTGCAAACGAGTTACATCCAATGAGGCAAAAGCCTAAGGAGGGTGCAGAATGAGCAAGCTGGCAGTTGTTCATATATTTTCATCACATAATAATACCATTATTACAGTAACAGATATAACAGGTGCAGAGACTCTTGCAAAGGCCTCTGGTGGAATGGTGGTAAAGGCTGATAGGGACGAATCTTCACCCTATGCTGCAATGAAGGCATCTGACATTATTACAGAAAAATTAAGGGAAAAGGGGATCAATGAGATAATTATAAAGGTGAGGGCACCTGGGGGGAGCAAAAGTCATTCCACAGGACCTGGTGCCCAGGCCGCCATCAGGGCCTTGACAAGGGCAGGTTTCAAGGTTTTGAGAGTGGAGGATGTTACCCCAATACCGCATGATGGAACTAGGAGAAAAGGCGGTAAGAGGGGAAGAAGGGTATAAATACCCAAGGGGCGATTGTATCTATGAAATTCACCATATTGGAGATGAATGAAAGGTTCATTAGATTTGAGATAGAGGGTATTAACTATTCAATTGCAAATATGCTAAGAAGGACTTTAATAAATGATATACCAAAGCTTGCAATTAAGAATGTTATATTTCATCTGGGCTCTGTTCAAAAGGAGAATGCCGATGGAAAGGTAGAGATATACAATAGTTCATCTCCACTTTTCAATGAAATAATAGCACACAGGCTTGGCCTAATTCCATTGCCCACTGATTTGAATATGAAATTCAGGGATGAGTGCCAGCATCCCCCTGACCAGGCTTGCCCTCTATGCACTGTAACATATACACTTTCAAAATTTGGTCCCTGTGTTGTATATTCTGGTGATTTAATACCTGTTGGTGATCCAAGTTTTGCTCCTGTTGATAAAAATATACCTATTGTAAAGCTAAATGAAAAGCAGGCGCTTCTAATAGATGCAGAGGCAATAATGGGCACTGCAAGGGAACATGCCAGATGGCAGGTAACAAGTGGTGTATCATACAAATATCATAGGGAGTTCCATGTACCAAAGAATAATGAACTTTATTCTCTCCTTAAAAAGGATTGTCAGAAAAACATTATATCTGAAAATGATGAGATTCTAATAATAACAGATGATATACCTTGCAGACATATAGCAAGGCTATATCAGTATGATGATGTAAAGATAGTGGAGGATGATAAAAGGTTCATTTTTCAATTTGAGACAGATGGTTCTTTAACAGCAAAGGATACTCTTCTTGTTGCAATTAAGAGACTTAAGGAAAAACTTGGAAAAATGAGAGAGTCCATAACGGTGTGATACCTTATGCCTGAGAGAAAGGATTATGTGGACAGGCTAAGGAAGCTAGAGCATATGAGAAGTGTTGGTATAGACCCCTACCCGCACTATTTCCATGTCTCTCAGGATATCTCAGATATTGTGAAAAGGGAGAATGATTTCCTTGGAAAAGAGGTTTCTACAGCGGGAAGGTTAATGGCCCTTAGGTATCATGGAAAGGTGGGGTTCGGGGATCTTGTAATGGATGGCTATAAGATACAAATTTTCCTAAGGTATGATGTTTTAGGGGATAAGTATTCAAATTTTAAAGATATTGTTGACAAGGGTGATTTCATAGGTGTCAAGGGTGATGTGGTAAGGACAGAGAAGGGTGAACTTAGTATACTTTTAAAGGATTTTGCGATAATTTCAAAATCTCTCTATGACCTTCCACACCAGTGGTTCGGTATTGAAGATGTTGAAACAAGGTACAGGCAAAGATACCTTGATATGATACTCAATCCTGAGATTTTCGAGATATTCAGAAAAAGGAGCTACATTACAAGGGAGATTAGGAATTTTTTAAATTCGAAGGGATTTATTGAGTTTGAAACACCCATACTTCAACCAGTTTATGGTGGTGCAAACGCAAAGCCTTTCATCACCTATGTAAATGCAATTGAGAGAAACTATTATCTGAGGATTTCTGATGAGCTATATTTAAAAAGGCTCCTTGTTGCAGGCTATCCCAGGGTTTACGAGATTGGTAAGGACTTCAGGAACGAAGACATTGATTCAAGGCATAACCCAGAGTTCACAATGATAGAGATATACGAGGCCTTTAAGGATTATAAATACATGATGGATTTAACAGAGAACCTGATTAAACATGTTGCTGAAACTGTAAATGGAACACTAAAAATTAGCCTGAATGGAAGAGAGGTGGATCTTTCAAAGCCCTGGAAAAGGGTAAGAATGCTTGATCTCCTCTACGAAAATGGTATTGATGCAAAAAGAATAGGTGATGATGACATAAAGGAGCTTTTGAAAAAGTATGAAATAAAAATGCCTGCCTATGTAAGGGGTATTGCAATTACAAAATTATTTGAGGCAATGTTTGAGGAGAGCTTTATAGAGCCCGTTTTTGTTATGGATTATCCGAGAGAAAGTACTCCATTATGCAAACTTCATAGGGATGACCCGTCCTTGGTGGAAAGATTTGAGCTTTACATAAATGGAATTGAGATAGCTAATGGATATTCCGAACTTAACGATCCACTTTTGCAGGAAAGGTTCTTCAGAGAGGAAATGGAAAGGAGAACTCTTGGTGATGAGGAGGCACAACAGATGGACATGGATTTTATAGAAGCCCTAAGAACAGGTATGCCCAACGCAGGAGGCGTAGGAATTGGAATTGATAGACTTTCAATGATCCTAACGGGTGCAAAGAGTATAAAGGAAGTAATTTATTATCCAATCCTTGCACCTAAACAAGAAAAGTAATTATAATTATAATCATTTCCTGAATTTAATGCCACTTCTCGAGGTAAAAAATCTTTCGAAGAGCTATGGTGTAAATGAAAAGAAGGTAATTGCTTTCAAGGAAATATCCTTCAGCCTCGAGAAGAGAGAATTTTTATCAATAGTAGGCCCATCAGGATGCGGTAAATCAACACTTTTACGTGTTTTGATGGGCCTTGAAGAACAAACAGAGGGTGAAATTTTTTACAATGGCAGACCCATAAGGGAGGCAAATCCTAGGTTTGCAATGGTTTTCCAGTCACCATCACTTTTTCCTTGGCTCACAGTTGAGGAGAATGTTGAGATTGTTCTCGAGCCTCTTGGTATACCGCATGAAGAAAGGATAAAAATAGCAAGAAAATATCTTTCAGTTGTCGGTCTTGACGGTTTTGAAAATGCATACCCTAAAGAGCTTTCTGGTGGTATGAGACAGAGGGTAGGTCTTGCCAGAGCCCTTGCAGTTGATCCAGAGATACTTTTGATGGATGAGCCATTTTCATCTCTCGATTCTCTTACAGCTGAAGCTCTGAGGGAGGAGGTTTTACTTCTTTGGTCGGATCCCTCCATACCGCCTGACTCCGTTATACTTGTTACACACAATATTGATGAGGCGGTTTTAATGAGCGACAGAATAATAATACTTTCATCCAGGCCTGGAAGAATAATAGAGGATCATAAGGTAAACCTGCCAAGACCAAGAAACAAAAAAGATCCTGAATTCTATAAGGAAGTTGACTATGTTGTATCAGTCCTCTCTAAATGACCTGTAGGCCTCAATTATATATTCAAGGGATTCAGGATTTATTATGTTATCCCTGTTTGGTATTGGCCTTCCATTAACTATGCTTGAAACAGCCACCTCCACCTTTTTCTGATTAAAGGTGTATGGAATATCCTTTACCTCCAATATAATATCCGGTACATGCCTGGGTGAGCATTTGTACCTTAATTCCTCCTTAATTTTCTTTTTAATTTTTTCATCTAGATTTTTACCCTCCCTCATCTTAACAAAAAGGATAATCTTTTGATCACCGTTAATATCTTTACCTACTACAACACTATCGGCTATTTCTGGAAATGTTTCAAGAACAGAATAGATCTCTGCCGTTCCTATTCTAACACCTGATGGTTTCAGTGTGGAATCAGATCTTCCAAGTATTGTAATGCCACCTGTCAGGCTATGAAATATTACAAAATCACCATGCCTCCATACATTTTTACCCTTTGGCCTGTAGAATGAGAAATATGTTTCTATGTACCTTTCATTGTTTTTATCATTCAGAAAATATAGTGGCATAGATGGTGCAGGTAACTCACACACAAGTTCACCAACCCTATCATAAACCTCATTTCCATTTTCATCATAACATTTTATTTTCATTCCAAGGCCGGGAGATTGAATCTCCCCTTCATTAACTGGTAGAAAAGGACTTCCAATTGCAAAACATCCATTTATATCTGTACCTCCGGAGATTGAATTTAAATGAACATCCTTTTTTATATTTTCATATACCCATCTGAAACCTTCCCTGGAAAGTGGTGAACCAGTTTGGGAAATTTCCCTTAGGGATGATAAATCAAACTGCCTTGGATTTGCACCACTACCCTTCAATGAATATATGTAACTTGCACTGCATCCAAATATTGTTATACCATCTTCTTCAACAAACCTCCACATTGTTTTCCAATCCGGATATAATGGATTGCCATCGTATAGGAATATTGTGCTTCCAACAGCCAGAGAACTCATCAGCCAGTTCCACATCATCCAGCTTGGAGACGTTATATAGGATATTATATCATCAGGCCTTAAATCTGAGTGTATGATCAGTTCTTTAAGATGATTAACAAGAACTCCAGCAACACCCTGAACCATTGATTTCGGCCTTCCCGTGGTACCTGATGAAAACATTATGTAAAGGGGATGGGATGATTCAACCTGTACAAAATCTATTTGAGAATTTGATTCTTGAGTAATTTCATCGTAATATGTTACCCTTTCATCCCTAATCCTTTCTCCAATGTTTGCATATGGAAATACAATTACTCCCTTTAAAGTTTTAATTTTATCCAGAAGTATTTTAATATTTTCTAGTACACTATATACTCTACCCTTGTAATAATATCCATCAACTGTAAAAAGAAATTTCGGAGAGATCTGTGAAAATCTGTCCAATAAAACATTAGGCCCCAGTTCAGTTCCCGCAGATGACCATGAAGCTCCTATTGATGTAGAGGAAAGCATCGAAATTACCGTTTCAGGTATATTAGGCATATATGCCGCTACGCTATCATTCTTTGATATCCCTCCGTTTCTTAAAAATGAGTGAAGTGAAGATACCCTTTTGTATAGTGACGCATAGGTGATCTCTTCCTTTGTTCCCATCTCATTTCTGAAAATTATTGCCTTTCTTTCATTCCTAAATCTGAGCAGGTTTTGTGCAAAATTCAACCTAGCCCCTGGGAACCATTCCGCCCCAGGGAATTTATCAATATTCCTTACAACAGTATCGTATTTTCTTTCACTTATTATTCCAACAAAATCCCATACATCCTCCCAGAAATCACCTACATTCTCTATTGACCATTTATAAAGCTGCCAGTAATCAACTATGTTCATACCCCTCCTATTATTAACAAATTCAACAAATCTGAACATATTGGTCTCATTTACATTTTTTGGAAACCAAATTGGCATAAATTTAAAAATTGAAAATACAATATTAAATTTTTTCAAAAAGGTTTAAATTATTGATTTTATTATATAAAATAATGATTGCCCTAATTATTGTTGATATGATACATGAGTTTGTTGATGGTAAATTTGGATCAAAGAGGGCAATTTCAATGGTGGATAATCTAAAAACTCTTTTAAAGATTGCAAGGGAAAGGGGATGGTTGATAATATTTGCACGTGATTCGCATTCTGAGGGGGATCCAGAGTTAAAGGTATGGGGGCCACATGCAATGAAGGGATCATTTTCCTCTGAAATCATAGGTTCACTTGAAGTAATGCAGGGAGACATTATAATTGAGAAAAACACCTACGATGCATTCTTTAAAACAGACCTTGAGAAAATATTATCCGAAAAGAATGTAAAGAAAGTAATTGTTGCGGGTGTAAGCACTGACATTTGTGTTTTGCATACAGTTTGTCATGCATTCTTTCTTGGCTATGAAACGTATGTGGTGGAAGAATGCACAGAATCTATGAAGGAGAGTAACAAGGAGTTTGGCTTAAAATACATGAAGACAATTTATGGTACAAAGGTGATAAGGCTTGATAGGGTGGGTGAAATAGGATGAGGTTTTTCATTGCTGATGAGGAAGAGATATTGTCTGGAAAGACAACCGATGTATATTTTCTGAGGACAATTGAGGTCTTGAAAAAGGAGAATGTACACAAAAATGTTTTGATGGAGGTAACAACACAGGATCATAAATACCCCTGGTTCGTTTTTGCAGGACTTGAGGAGGTGGTAAACCTTCTCAGGGGTAAAAAAATTACACTCAGAGCCCTGAGGGAGGGGACAATATTTCCTCCCTTTGATCAAAATGGAATACCTGTTCCCGTACTAACGGTTGAGGGAGATTACCAGGAGTTTGCAATCTATGAGACACCTATTCTTGGATTAATTTGTCAGGCATCGGGAATAGCAACAAAATCAGCAAGGTTTAAAAAGCTAATAGGGGATAAAAAACTCCTTTCCTTTGGAGTAAGGAGAATGCATCCTGCATTAGCACCAATGATAGATAGATACTCATACATAGGAGGATGTGACTCAGTTTCAAGTGTAATAGGCGGAGAAAGGCTTGGTAAAGTACCAAGAGGGACAATGCCACATGCCCTAATACTTGTACTTGGAGAGGAAAATGCATGGAAAAAATTTGATGAAGACCTGGACCCATCTGTGCCAAGGATTGCACTTGTTGATACATTTTCTGATGAAAAATTCTCTACAATAAGGGCGGCGGAATTAATAAAAAATCTAAGCGGTGTTAGGTTAGATACACCATCCTCAAGAAGGGGTAACTTTGCACATATTATAAGAGAGGTAAAATGGGAGTTGAATGTAAGGGGTATTAGGGGCATAGATGTGATTGTTTCTGGTGGAATAAAGGAGGAGGATGTGCCTGAATTAATTGAGGCTGGTGCAGATGGATTTGGTGTTGGTACAACAATTTCAAGTGCATCAACAGTAGACTATGCTATGGATATAGTTGAGATTGATGGAATACCCATTGCAAAAAAGGGGAAATTCTCAGGGAGAAAGGATGTTTATGTTTGCAAGAAATGCGGTAACTTTGCTGTAGTGCCACATGGTGTGGAAAGGCCTTTATGCAAAAAATGTGGGAATACCATGGAGGATGCGATGGAAACATTAATATCCAGTGGTAATGTACTTTATTCACCTCCAAGGGTGGATGATATAAGGGACTATGTGATTGAACAGCTTTCAAGAAGTATAATTTAAAAAATTTTTAAAAAATATTTAAATAATAAAAAATAATTTAATTATTTATGAGCAAAATAATGGTAGTTTCAGATATACATGGAAACTTTGATGCCTTTAATGAAATACTAAAGGAAAATTATGATTATCTAATTTTTGTAGGTGATTCTGTTGACTATGGACCTGAGCCGGGTAAGGTTGTTGATGAGCTAATGAGGTCCTGTTATAAGTGTGTAATGGGCAACCATGATTCTGCAAATGCATTCTCAATTGACTGCAGATGTTCAGAAAAATTCCATGAATTATCTGTAAAAACAAGGGAATATTTTAGGAAAACATTAACAAAATCACAGTTGAATTTCCTTGGTCTTTTACCAATGTTTCAGAATTTTGAGATTGATGGACTTAGATTCACCATGGTTCACGGTTCCCTCATTGATTTCCTTTATGATTATGTCACCCCTGATACAAGCGATGATGGACTTATGGAAAAATTTAAAAAAAGTAATAGCGATTATGTAATATTTGGCCATACGCATCTCCCAGTTTTAAGGAAGATTGGCAAATCCTATTATATCAATCCTGGAAGTGTTGGCCAGCCCAGAGACGGTGATCCTAGGGCATCATATGCAATAATAGATACCAATAAAAATGATGTAAAAATAATAAGGAAAAGTTATCCTGTTGAAAATACAATAAAAAAAATAATGTCTCTTGCTTTGCCTGAAGGTATAAAAATTCAACTTTCAAAGATTCTTGAGAATGGAGGGATTTAGGTTCCCTTCCTCTCCTTTCTCTTTGGTCTTAAACCTTTATAGCCACATCTCCTGCATCTTGTTGCATTTGGAGGATTTTTTGCATAACATTTCATGCAAATTTTTTTGTTTAATTTCCTATTAACTGCCTCAGCAAATGTCATAGGTATCGAAACTCTAAATAACAAAGGGTATATAATACCTTCTGAAAAACTAAATTTTTTCCCTTAATATCTCTGCTGCCTCCCTAACATCCTCTGTCTTCGTGCTAAAGGCAAACCTAATATGATTTTTTCCCCTTTTTCCAAAAACAGGCCCAGGGGTACTACCTATGTTAGTCTTTTTAAGAATATACTCTGACATGGCCCATTCATCCCCTACCCCCTCTGGGAATTCCCTTATTCTTGCCCAAAGATAAAAAGTACCCTCAGGAAAAACTGGATCCAACATTCTGGATTCCTTAACTGCACCGTAAAAAATGTCCCTTCTCTTTTCATACTCTTTTCTCATTTCCTCCACAATCTGCTGTGGGCCTGTTAATGCAGCAAGTGCACCATACTGTGTCACTGAGTTTACTCCGTTGATTGTTACCCTGAGCATCTTTTTCATCCTTTCCTTTATCTTTGGATTTTCTGCATATACATATCCTACTCTAAGGCCACTCATTGCATAACTTTTAGACATTGAAAATATTGAAACTGTATTTTCATACTCGGAACCTGGACTAAAGTGCTCTCTTCCGTCAAAAATAACATCCTCATAGGCCTCATCACTAACAATGAAAATATTATTTTTTCCTGCAAATTCTATTAACTCCCTTATATTATTCCTTGAAAGTACCTTTCCAGTTGGATTATGCGGTGAATTTATGAAAATGACACTTGCATCCTTATGTTTCTCAAATTTTTCTATATTCTGGTAATCAAGGTAATGCATATGCACTACCCTACCACCTGAGAGTTTAATTATTTCATTTATCTCAGTCCACATTGGGTCTGGAATTATTACCTTAGAACCATCGGATAAGATTGATCTAAAAATTGAATAAAGTGCATTCATTCCACCATTTGTTACAAAAACATTTTCAGGTTTGGCATCCCTTATATTATTCTTTTTTCTTAACTTTTCAGCAATTGCCTCTCTTAATTCAGGTATACCTGTGGAGTCTGTATAATGGGTTTTATTCTCTTTTAGTGCCTTGCACATTGCCTCTTTTACATGCTCAGGTATTGGGAATGATGGGTCGCCTGATTCCATCCTGTAAACCTTCTTACCCTCCCTTTGAAGTTTTAAAAGCTGATCCCTTATTTGGACAATTGCACCAAAGGATATTTCATCAACAATGTTCTTTTTTAAAATATTTTTTTTCATCATTTCTAAAAATTTGAAAATATATTTTAAACTTTCTAGGATTATTTAAACACTTTGTCTTTATTTTTTATACAATCATCCCTAACAATACATTCAGAGCAATTACCTCTGTAACAATTTTTCCCTATCTTATGAAGAAAATATTCATAAATGGAATAGCTTATTTCAAATTCTCTATAGGAATAGATATTAAGTGAGAGGTTTTTCATCGCAAGGTTAGAATAATAGGAAGGCATAGGTCTTGCCTTCTCCCATACATCTACCATTTCCCTCATAAATATACCCAAAGTAACATCACCTATACCCTTGGAGAGTGATTTAAGTCTTTTAACAAGATCTTCAAAATTCCTAGATTCTTCGTGAATTTTTTTGAGGCCTCCACTTTTAATTATATTTTCTGACATATTTATGATTTTAGTGGCGGTTTTAAAATCGTACCTTGTATATCCACCTGAATCAAGCAAATAAACAAGATGATCCCAACCTGCCCTGACAATTTTTTCTGGTGTGATTAAATCCTCTTTTTTAAATAAATAATAGGTTCTTGCTGCAATCTCCTCAGATATCCTAGCACCAAAAAGTATCGATAATAGAAACCAGGGAAATGGTTCCACAGAAACATCAATATTAAATTTATTTGCATATGATATGGAATTTTTTATTATTATTTCTCTAGTTAACATAATTTTTAAAACATTTCATTTTTTAAAATCTTTTCCATTTTAAATTCAAAATATTTTTATATGAAAAGTTATTATTTATTATATGTTTGTAGAAAAATTTCAAAATATTAGGCTAGGACTTACCTTCGATGATGTTCTTCTTATACCCTCCAAAACAAGGGTAGATCCTGTAGAAACAGAAATAAGGACTAAATTAACAAGAAATCTAGAGATAAATATTCCCATAGTTAGTTCTCCCATGGACACTGTTACAGGCCCAGAGATGGCCATAGGCATGGCACACCTTGGAGGCATTGGTATTATACATAGGAACCAATCCATAGAGGATCAAAGGCTTGCAGTAAGGAGTGTCAAAAGAGAGGAAAGCCTGATAATAAGGGAGGTAATAACAATAGCTCCTGAAAACACAGTGGCTGAGGCAATAAAATTAATGGAGGAAAAGAGAATAGCTGGACTACCAGTTGTTGACAAAGGAATTCTAGTTGGTATTATTACGGGCAGGGATGTAAGATTTCTAAAGGAGAAGGAAAAAAAGGTTAATGAAATAATGACAAAGAATCCAGTTACAGGAAAGGAGAATATTACTATAGAAGAGGCTATGAATATCATGCAGCAACACAGGATAGAAAAATTGCCAATAGTTGATAACTCTGGAAAACTTATGGGGCTAATTACTGCAAAGGATATAATCAAGAGACAGAAATATCCAAACTCAACAAGGGACAGTGAGGGAAGACTCAGGGTAGGTGCAGCAGTAGGACCCTTTGACATAAGAAGGGCAGAGATACTTGAAAAAGAGGGTGTTGATGTAATTGTAGTTGATACTGCCCATGCACATAATGTAAAGGTTCTTGAATCAATAAAGGAAATGAGAAAAAGGATAGATGTTGATATAATAGCTGGAAACATAGCTACCGCAGAGGCTGCTAAAGATCTGATTTCAATAGGGGTGGATGCCCTCAGGGTGGGTATTGGCCCTGGATCAATATGTACTACAAGGATAATTGCTGGAGTTGGTGTGCCACAGTTAGAGGCAATATCCCAGGTGGCCGAGGTAGCCGATCCCCAGGGAATACCCATTATAGCGGATGGTGGTATAAGGTATTCTGGTGATATTGTAAAGGCCATAGCAGCTGGTGCAAATTCTGTTATGCTTGGAAACCTTCTTGCAGGTACTGACGAGGCACCAGGTCAGGAGATAATGATTGGTGGCAGAAAATACAAGTCCTATAGGGGTATGGGATCACTTGGTGTAATACAGAAGGGGATATCTGATAGATATGGAAAGATAGGTGAGTCAAAATATGTTCCAGAGGGTGTAGAGGGCGCAGTTCCATACAAAGGAAAGCTCGAGGGAGTAGTATTCCAGCTTATTGGTGGTCTTAAGAGCGGTATGGGCTATGTAGGTGCTTCAAACATAGATGAGCTGAGGAAAAATACAAAGTTCATAAGGATGACAGGGGAAGGACTAAGGGAAAGCCATCCACACGATGTGACAATAATAACGGAGGTACCCAACTATCCCACTAGATGATCAGAATAGCCCCTTTATACCCTCCACAATGAATTCTATGGACATTGCTGCAAGTATAAGACCCATTATCCTGGATATTACCTGGTTTCCTGTCTTTCCAAGATATTTGAAAAATATATCGGAAAAATATAAAAGGTAATATGATATTAGCATCACTATTACAACAGCAACAAAAATCATTGCCTGATCGATAATTGTGGCACTTTTTTCTGTCACATAAATGATAACAGTGGTTATTGCCCCTGGACCTGCAAGTAGTGGGACACCAAGAGGTACAATTCCCACGGCCTCTCTCTCCTCAATCTCAGCCCTTTCAGATTCTGAAAGTCTTGATCTCGTATATTTTCCGTGCATCATATCAAAAGCAACCTTGAAAAGTAAAATTCCTCCAGCAATCTTAAAAACATCAACGTTTATGTTGAATATCATAAATATGTACTTCCCGCCTATGCCAAAAACAAAGAGTACTAGAGTGGCTACCAATATACTTTTTTTAAGTGTTTTTTTCTTTTCCTCTTTTGTATAGTTTGCAGTCATTGTAGAGAAGAAGGGTATTGATCCAAATGGATTAACTATTGAAAATATAGCAACGAATGCGGAAAGGAAGAATATGAAATTCACAATTATTTAATTGAATGGATCTATAAAATCTTTACCTTTATAAAAATTTTGTACAAAAAATCTAATATACTTTTAAAATAATTGTATATCATAATGAGATTAATTTCGATTTTACCAGCATTAATTCTATTCTCTTCCCTAATCTCTAATGCAAATTCTGGTTTTTTTTATTCAAACAATATTTCTTTTATTTATAATCAATATGGAGAAATATCTAATCTTTCCTATGAAAATTCAATAATAATAAAAGAAATAAAATTTTCTGAAAAGATAAATGGAACATGGACAAAAGATCCTTTGGGAATGATTTATAAAAACAATCTAGTTAATATTAATATAAATAAAATTGGTGTTATAGATGTGAACACAGAGGGCATTTCCTTTGAAATTGATATTAATGATGGTATAAATATAACAAGAGCAATAACATTTAATGGAATTATTTCTAAAATTTTTGTAATTAGGTTTTCTGGAAATTTTATTATTAATGGAGATGATATTATTTCATATTCAAGGGCCACAATTTTTCTTAATATTTCAGAAGATTTCCTAGATCAGGTTTCATCACCACAGGTGGGTGGTGTAATTTTTATCAATGGAACCACACATACAGATTTTGTTTATGTAAATTATTCCTATTTTGGAAATATGGATTTTTCCTTTAATTTTAATGGTTCACCTAAATATTTTGTTTTTATATTCAATGGAAAAACAAATAATTTAAATGTTCTTTTGAATGGGAAGATTTATGAAAACTATACAGTAGAAAATGAAAATAATTCTACCATATATAAAGTACTTCTACCTCCTGGAAACAATACAATATCATTTATTAAATCTGGTGGTTTACCAGCGCAAGATTTCATAGCATTATCTATTATTTCCTTAACATTAATAATAGGTATAATTATGCTTTATTGGGTGAGGAAAAAATGAAGATCCTAACCATTTTTATTGTTTTATCCCTTATTTTACCATCCGGCTTTTCAATATCAGAAAACAATAATTATATTAAAATAGCTAACAATAACTATTCAATATTCTTAAGTAAATTTTATCCATTAATTATTATAAATGATTCAAGGGGGTCTATTGTGTTTGCAATCACAGGAATAATAACAAATGAAGGTAATTATTACCAGCTCTTTAATATTTCATGGGAAAGACATTTTGAAGAAAAAAATTACCTTAACTATAGTTTATCCTCCATAAATTCTGATACAAAGATGAGCTTCAATTTTATCATAAACTCAACATCAAACTCAATTAACATTTTAATTATTTTGAAAATTTCAAACTTCAAGGGAAAAAGCTTAGGTGTAGTGGAACATATATTAAAGAATCTAATACAGCTTAGGGACATTCAGAATATTGATAAAAACATGGATTATGAATTCAATCCTATGCCTGAGGAAAAAATGAATGTAAAGGATAATATTCATTATATACTTAGGAATGGCACATTCTATTCAAACAGTAACAATACAAACTCCACAAACCTAATGATATTTTCACCTGTAAATGGCTCTATTGCAACCTTGATGTCCATCATTACACTTCCAGTTTATCATAATGTATCATACTCTTTTCCTTACCTTTATTCCTTTATTGGAATTGTTATTGGAATCTCCATAATAGTATCAGGTGCCATAATATTGAGAAAAAGATCATGACTTCTCCCAAAACTCTATGAAACTATCCACCAAGATATCTTGGAAACTTCCCCTGTATTTTATTATTGTCTTTGCAATATTCTCTTCTTCTCTTACACGGTAGAAAATATAATTTCCATTCTCTATTTTCTCTAATATATTATTTTTGACCAACTTTTTTATGTGATATGAAAGGGTAGTCCTTTTTAATCCTGTTTCCCTTTCAATGGATTCAATGGTCATTGCACCATTCTCTATTAGGCAAATGATTAATTTCCTAGATATTGGCTGTCTTAAATATGGAAGGTATTTTTTTTCCTCAGGATTTTCCATCGCCCTTGGGTAATATCTCTTATACCCCATCTCCTCTCTGGAAATAATAAGGCCCTCCTTCTCAAGTACGTCTAAATGATATTGTAGATCACCAACGTTAAGATTCAGTTTTCTTAGTAATTCCCTAAAATGAAGACCTGGGTTTTTTTCAATTGTTTCGTATATCTCCTTTCTTTTAAGTAAATCTCTGGGCAATACTTTTCACCTTAGGACTATCACTAGATATAGAAATATAAGGACAAAGGCATCCAATGAGGGATAGATATAGAAGGGTAGAAGAAGAAGGTATGATATACCCTTCATAAAAAAAACTAAAAAAACAAATGTAAGAAATATGTATTTTTTCTCCCTCATCCTTTTCCAAGAGATCATGGAAACATAAATAAAGAATATTGAAAGTACCAGCACTACTCCAGCAGCTATTTCTTCAAGCATAATAAATTAAATATATTACAATAATAAAAAGTTTGGTAAAAGATTAATAGTGATTTCATATTTTTATTTTGATGTGGATTGGAATTGATGATACAGATTCATCACAGGGGATGTGTACTACATTCCTCGTTCCGGAGATAATTTCATCACTTAACTATGACCTCATTGGATATCCTAGGCTGGTAAGGTTAAACCCTAATATTCCATGGAAAACAAGGGGAAATGCTGCAATTGCATTCAAGATAGGTGAGGGTAAAGGGAAGTCTAAGAAAATAGGCGAATTCAGAGGCAGGGATATATTATCTTTTCAATACGGTGAGGAAATCCCTACCACGGATATCCTTGATAAAATAAAAAAAATTGTTGAAAGGTATGCAATACTGGATGATAAAAAGACTGCTCCTGGTATAGTTATATCGAAGAAGAAAATTAGCGAATCTATTTATTGGAAAGCAGTAAGATCTGTTGTCTCCCTGGATTTTGTAATGCCATACCTGAAAGGTCTTGATTTTTATGGATATAAGAGTAAAAGGGGCCTTATAGGTGCCGCAGCTGCAATCGCCTGGAAACCAAGGATAAAAACATATGAATTAATTGCCTATCTACCAGAGGAGAAATGGCTCCAGGAAAGATACGTGGATGTTAATTCTGTGATTGAAATGGATAGTACTGTGAAGACTACATTCGAGAACTATGACTATAGAAATAGGCATGTTGCAATAAAGCCTGAAACAAAGACACCTGTTCTATTTGGAATCAGGGGCACGGATCCCGATGATCTCGAAAGGGCAAGAAATATTGTTAAAAGTGATCCATACCTAGGATACATAATATTTGAAACAAATCAGGGGACAGACGATCATCTAGTTAGAAAAAATATTTCTGAGATAAAACCCTATGATTCTGTGATTGTAAAAGGAACTGTAAAGACAAGGCCAAAAACCATTATTGGAGGACACTTGATATTCAAAATATTTGATGAAACGGGATCAATAGAGTGTGCTGCGTATGAAAAGACTAAGGAGTTCAGGGAGATAATAAAAAAATTAATGCCTGGGGATGCAGTGATTGTTTATGGTAGTATTAAAAAATATCCTAATACAATAAATATTGAGAAGATAAAAATAGAATCACTTGCCGATATTTATAAAAAGGAGATACCAAGATGCCCAGTATGTGGTAAAAAAATGGAATCGGCGGGAAAGGGAAAAGGTTATAGATGCAGAAAATGTGGTACATTTAAAAGTGAACCAAATTATGTCAAAATTGAGAGGGATATTTCACCAGGTTTTTACCAAGTACCGATAATAGCAAGAAGACACCTTTCAAAACCTATTGAATTTTTTCAGGTAGAATATATACAATCTTCCCATCTCCATTTCTAATTATTTTACCACTAACACCATATACCTCAACGATAGAGTTTTCATTTATAACTTTATCAGGTGGTCCAATGGAAAATATTTTACCTTTTGATAATAAAGCCACTTTGGTACAGTATCTTACTGCCATATTAACATCATGCATGGTTAAGAGTATTCCTCTACCTGTTTTCCTAATATTTTCAATCAATTCCATAATCTCTACCTGAAATTTTAAATCAAGATTGGACGTGGGCTCATCCATCAAAAGTATTTCGGTATTCTGGGCTAGGGCCCTTGCAATAAGCATTCTCTGTCTTTCCCCGCCTGAAATCTCCCTTACGGAATGTCTTGAAAGATTATTTATGCCTGTTGCCAACATCGCTTTTTCAATTAAATCAAAGTCCCTCAATGTTAATGTATCAAAGAATCCAATATATGGATACCTTCCCATAGCTACCATATCATAAACAGTAAAATCAAATCCTGCCCCAAGATCCGATGGAACCATGGCTATTTTTCTTGCCAATTCCTTCCTTGAATATTTTTCAATCTCTTTCCCGAGTATTTCTATTTTTCCCTCCTTCTTTTTCAATATACCACCAACAAGTTTTATAAGTGTTGTTTTACCAGATCCATTGGGCCCAAGAATGCCCAAGATTTCACCTCTATTAAGGACAAAACTTACACCGTCTATTACATTAAAATCACCGTATGAAAATTTAAGATCCTTAACACTGATCAAAATTTCACCCCCAGTAATTTCTTTCCCTGACAAGGAGGAATAGGAATACAGGGACACCAATCATTGATGTTACTATGCCAACAGGTAATTCCTCTATTATGCTAATGGACCTTGATATTGTATCAGCAATTACCATATAGGATGCACCAATGAAAATTGCAGATGCAATTAGGTGCCTGTTTTTTGGTCCTATTAATATTCTTACAATATGTGGTATCACAAGACCTACAAAACCTATTATTCCAGAAAATGCAACACTGAGCCCAGTTATTAGGGAGGCTAGAATGAAGAATATTACCCTTACCTTTTTAACATCAATACCAAGTGAATATGCATGATCCTCCCCCAGCATCATTGGATCTAGATCAAGTGACATTATACCTATTATTGCAATTGTAGGAATTGCAATAAAAAACATTATATAAACCTCAGTCCAGGTAGCACCACTAAAACTACCCATAAGCCAGTAAAATACGGTAAGAAGATCCTTCCCAAGTAGGTATAGTAATAAAGAGACAAATGCACTTAAAAATATTGATGTACCGATTCCTGCAAGAAGCATATTTTCACTTTTTAAACTACCTGAAATGCTTGAAATTAGAAGAACAATCAATGTTGTTAATAGGGCCCCAACAAATGCAAATAATGGTAAGAAAAATATGCTGATATAAAAGAATCCGAAGAACATGGATATAGTTGCACCCAATGCAGCACCTGAGGCAGTTCCTGTCACATAAGGATCAGCAAGTGGATTACGGAATAGACCCTGCATCACTGCACCAGAAACAGTTAATGATGCGCCAACAATTGCGGCAAGCAATATTCTCGGCATCCTGAGCTGCCATATTATTATTGAATAAACATCATTACCTGGATGAAATAGTTTTACCATTACACTAATAAGTGGTATTGAAACAGCACCTATTTCTAGAGAAAAGACAATAGAAAAAAAGAATAATACAATTGAAATTATTAATAATACTCCACTTTTCATTTTTCATTGCACCTTATTTCATTTACCATATTTTCGATGAAAATTTTTAAAACACCATCGGCCTCGTTCATTACGCTTAAAAGCATTTCTCTTCCCTCACATTCTCTTCTTTTGTATGGCCTAGTATTTTGGATTTTTCTATACAATACTCTTGCCTCTTCGGCTTCTTTAAATTTTTTTAGCTTCGAGGCTGCAGCTGCCAATGATATCCATCCATATGCATATTCGGGTTCAATCTCAACAAATTTTTTGAAGAGTGAATATGCCATCTCAACCCTACCCAATTTCATAGCGGCCCATCCGGCCCAGAGTGATGATGATTTATTATCCTCTATTAAATGGTATTTCAGGGCATTTTCATATGCCCTTTTACTGCCTTCAACATTACCCTGTCTTTCCAGGCAGTTGGCCAGGCCATGCCATAATGATGCCATATCAGGTTTTATTTTCAAAAGTATAATATATATTGCAGATGCCTCCTCATACTTTTTTGCACAGATTAAACCCTCTGCGACCTTGTAAAGATCTTCAAAGTTAAGAGGCATAAAAAAGATTAAATAATTCAAGTATATTTACCTTTTGTAAAGTAAAGTTGAGGTGAAAAAAATGAAGAAAACTTTAACAGTATCCATAATAGTTGTGCTTGTTATTGCAAGTTTTGCTGCAGGATACGCACTAAACATATCTATTAACTCTAAGCCCTCCACCACTTCAGGAATTAATTCAAATCCCCCTACCCCTTCAGGAATTACTGTTCTAGATGATGATAATAATATTGTTACAGTACCACAGCCTGTAAATAGAATAGTCTCTCTAGCACCCTCATGTACAGAGATCGCTTTTGCCTTAGGTCTTGGAAACAAAGTGGTGGGTGATACAATTTACGATGATTTTCCAAATGCAACTAAGAATATAACAAAGGTGGGAGGACTTACTAACATATCTGTTGAAGATATAGTTGCATTGAAACCAGATCTTGTTCTTGCATATCCACTTAACTATCAGCAAGGTATTCAAAAATTAAAATCCCTTGGAATTCCAGTTCTTATCCTTGATCCTAAGAACCTGCAGGGTATACTTCACGATCTAATTCTTGTTGGATATGTAACAGGAACATATTCAAATGCAACAAAATTATCCAGCATGATAAACTCATGGCTTTTTTCACTTTACAACGTTACATCTACAATTAACAATAAATCAAAGGTTTTCTATCTTGGTTGGTATCCTGAACTTTGGACTGCGGGAGAGGATACATTCATTAATGAAATGATCGTTCTAGCTGGCGGGATTAACATAGCTTCAGGTGGATATTCATGGTTCATAATGAGCAAAGAATATCTTTTAACACAAAACCCTCAATGGATCATAATTTCCCAGTATCAAGAATCACTCATTCCACAGATAGAGAATGATTCATCCCTTTCTAATATTACTGCAATAAAGGAAAGAAATTTCATAGTTTTGAATGATTACCTTTTGCAGCAGCCTGGACCACAGATATTCATAGGAGTGGAATTACTTTTTGAGACACTTTATCCAAATCTGAAAAATGAAATTCCTCAACTAACATTGCAGGAAATTTTTCCAGGATATAATTCATGACCAGAATTTACCACATAACAAAATTTTCCGATTCCTCTTCCTATATTTTTTTTTATGGATGTAACTGGAACTGCGATTTTTGCATACTTAAAAAATACAGGTTTGATATTCACTGGTCTATAAATCAGAAGAATTTGGAGATAAAATTTTTGGATTTAAATGATGTAATAAATATTCTTTTTAAAAATGATATAAGAGAAGTGTTTTTGGGCGGTGGTGAACCAACACTTGATAATTCTTTACCCTTCCTGTTGAAGATTTTGAAGGATAAAAAAATAAAAATAAATACCCTTACCAATGGAGAATTATTGACAAAGGAAATTGTTGATCTTTCTGATAGAATTGCATTCAGCATAAAATCCGTGAATGATGAAATACACAAAAAAATTGTTCATCGATCAAATAAAAAATCGCTTGAAAATCTGGAAAAACTTTACAATGAAAAATTTACATTTGAAACAGTTTATTTAAAAGAACTTGGTTGTAAAAATGTTTATGAAATTGCACAGTTCCTTGATTCTATTAAAAATAATCTCAGTCTAAGGGTTGATCCACTGATACCTGTAAACGAAAAATTCCAGAGACCTGATATAAATGATGTTGATAATTGCATAAAATACGTATCTAAAAATTCAACGGTTAAGATTTATAGGATAATAGGTTCAGGTAAAAATGCAAAAGTGCTTTATCCATGAATAATGAAATCTTAGTATTGGTAATTGCGCTGATAATTGATGCAATTGGCGAATATCCGAACAAAATTCATCCTGTTGTTTGGATAGGAAAAGTAATAGACTTCTTTGATAAAAAAAGGAAAAGGAGATCTAAATATATTGAATTTTTTGAAGGTGTTTTACTCTTCATTTTTTTATCTATAATATTTCTAGTTCCCATGATTATAATATTAAAAATAATAAGGAATGAGGTGATTATTTATATTTTATTTCAAGCCTTTTTCTTGAAGGCATCATTTTCAATAGGTTCACTGGTGAGACATGTGAAAAATTGTGAAAAAGAGGATATTAATGAATTAAGAATAAATGTCTCCAAGATTGTAAGCAGGGAGGTAAAAAATTTAGATAAAAGTCATCTATATTCTGCAGCTATTGAAAGCGGTGCTGAAAACATAGTGGATTCAATAGTTTCACCATTATTCTACTTTCTAATTTTTGGTGTACCGGGTGCGTTTTTCTTCAGAATTGTAAATACGCTGGATGCAATGATAGGCTATAGGAATGAAAGATATGAATACTTTGGAAAGTTTTCCGCAAGGATGGACGATATATTGAATTTCATCCCTGCAAGATTAACTGGTCTAATTTTATCGATCTTCTCACCAAGAAGGGTATTTAAAAATTTGAAAAAATATGCAAAATTAAAAATTAATGGAATGTATACAATAGCATCAATTTCTGCAATATTGGATGTTACATTGGAAAAAATAGGTTACTACAGAATAGAAGGGGGAAGAGATTGTACTTTAAAGGATGTATCTAAAACAATTAAATATATATTATATACAAGCGTTATTTGGCTTGTAATTGTAACGGTGGTGATGGTGGAATATGGTTTACCATGGTGGAGCTAGGGAGAATGAAATAGGTTTAATAGATTTCTCATATTCTGTAAATCCCTACAGACCTCCATTTCTAAAAAGACTTTTGAATTCAGATTTAACTGTTTATCCATACTGTGAATCACTTGAGGAAAAGTTAAAAGAAAGATATAAGATAGATGAGGAGGTGGTAATAGGTGCAGGTATTACTGAACTTCTTTATATGGTTTCATATGCTTTAAAGAAAAAAAGGGCGATGTTTATGTTACATACATATGGTGAATATGAGAGAATGGCTGATCTATTTGGAATGAAAAAAAATTTCATAAAGGATATAGATCCCGATTTAACAAGCTTTAAAATAGAGAATGGTATTGTATTTTTTGCAAATCCCAATAACCCTACTGGGAAATATTATAGGAATATTGAGGAACTTTTTCAGATTGCTGAGAGAAATAATTCAATTGTAGTTTTGGACGAGGCATTTATCGACTTTTCTAAATGGAAAACAACCTATTACCCAGACAATGCAATTGTTCTTAGAAGTTTTACTAAATCCTTTGGATTACCAGGGATAAGGGCAGGTTATGCTTTTGGAGATAAAAAAATAATAAAAAGAATGAGGGATTTTAGGATGCCTTGGTCCTTAGGTGTGCTTGGGTGTAAATTCATTGATTTCGCTATTAAAAATGATTATTTCTTAAAAATTTCAATAGAAAAAATTTGGAAAGAAAGAGAAAGAATTGAAAAATTGACCGGTTTAAAAACACATGCTAACTTTTTCCTTGCAGATGCTGGATTTCCTGGACTTAGGGAGATTCTAAAAAAGAAAGGAATTCTGGTTAGAGATTGTTCATCCTTTAAATTACCAAATGCAATACGTTTTTCAATTAAAAAAAGGTATGAGAATGATTTATTGTTAGAGGAATTAAAAAATTTTGATTTGAAGATTTTAGAGGGTTTAAACTATGAAATATAGACCTATATTTATAATGGGTACATCTTCGGGTGCAGGTAAAACCACTATTGTTACTGCCCTTTGTAGAATTCTAACCAGAAGGGGTTTGAATGTTTCGCCATTCAAGGCTCAAAATATGTCATTAAATGCAGGCGTTGGGATAGGAGGGGAAATGGCATATGCTCAGGTTTTACAGGCCAAAGCCTGTGGAAAGGTTCCAGATGTTAGGATGAACCCTGTTTTATTGAAGCCGGAAAAGAACAGAACTCAGGTAATAGTCAATGGAAAATACTATGGTACCTTTGATGCGAAGAATTATATGAACTCAGACAAGGATATTTTATTCAAAATAATTTTAAATGATTTTGAGTATTTAAGCAAAAAAAGTGACCTTATCATAATTGAGGGGGCAGGATCTCCAGCTGAAATAAACATTAAAAATGATATTGCAAATGTAAGACTTGCAAGAGAGATTAGCTCAAAAAATATACTTGTTTCTGATATAGATAGGGGAGGGGCATTTGCAAGCATTGTTGGTACTGCAGAACTTATAGACAAAAATTTCTTTTCAGGATATATATTCAATAAATTCAGGGGGGATATTGAACTTTTAAATGATGGATTAAAATTTTTAAAGGAAAAATACAATTTAAAACATTACGGCACAGTACCATATTATGAAAACTGTTTACCCCAAGAGGACTCGCTATGGTCCTGGAATGGGAAGGGTGGTAAAATTAAAATTTCAATAATAAAATTGCCTCACATTGCAAATTCAACAGATTTCCAAATATTTTTCAAAATAAGGGAGGTTGGTGTCAATTTTGCATCTTATCCGGAGGAATTGGATGGTGCTGATGTAATAATAATCCCTGGAAGTAAATTAACAGTTTATGATCTTATATATCTTAAAAGAGAGGGTTTTGAAGAAAAAATAAAGGAATTGTATAAAGATGGTACAAAGATTGTTGGAATATGTGGGGGATACCAAATGCTTGGAAAATATATAATTGACTATTATGAAACAAAAAGGGGGAGGATAGAGGGACTAGGGATCTTAGATTCAAAAACAATTTTTGACAAACGAAAGATTGTTTCTTTGCTAAAAGGTAAAATTTTGCATCAAGAATTTTATGGTCAAGGGATCTCTGGTTATGAGATACATCTTGGCAGAACCATTTCCAAAAAACCCTTCGCCTTAATATATAATGAGAATGGAAGGGATGTGGAGAGGTTTGATGGGAGCTATGAAAAGAATGCATTTGGAACATACTTCCATGATCTTTTTTATAATACTAATTTCCTAACAAAATTCCTAAACTCTATAGCAAAAGAAAAGGGTATAGATAAAATCAATTTTTATTACAGCCTTGAAAATGAAATTAATAAGCTGGCAGATTTCTTTGAAAGGTATTTAGATATTGATTCCATTTTAAATGATTAATTATTTATTCCATTGTTTTATGGCCATATTCATTAATTTCAAAATTCTTTTAGAAAGCTCCCTTCCATTTAAAGTGGCAAAACCACAAAACTGTTTTTCCTTTTTTTCATTGAATGAAATCATAAATGAATCTGAGGGAGTCCCAACACCGTTTCCAGTTTCCATTAATGAATATACCTTTGTAGATATTGCAACATTCAATAAATCCATTGCACAGGCAAAATTTACATTATCCTTTAAAAGTATAACTATGTTTATTGTCATTGACTTTTTACAACTTCTAGCCGGTATACAAATATGTCCTAATCCTAAAGTTATTAAGACAAAAAATTTTTTATCATCTATATAAAATAAATTATCTTTCAAGTTCACTGCAGTCAAAAATCCTACAAAATTTTTTAAATTATTAGATTTTTCAAAGTTACTTGCTATAACGTATGGATTTTTATTAAAATTTTTGCTCACTCTCAATATAAAAAAACCATTTCTTCTTCCATAGCCACCCCTATAGAATGATGATGATATTGTGATAAAACTTTTATCAAAGGAGCCCACTATAAAATCCTCATTTTTTTCCAATAAGACTCCCATAGATCTCCTCTACCTTTTTTACAATCAAATCAGCACCTATTCCTTTACTTTCGGAAATAAATACAGATCCACCAGCACCAACTCCCTCCTTAACTACGCCCCTTTCATAATCCCTGAGCCCCTGATATTTAGATCTTGAAAAATTGAGGTTTGCTGCATAAAAGTTAATACCTATTTCTTTCGCAGTTTTTTCAAAGGTGGCAGTTTTATCATTCAATACATATTTTGTTGTAAGTATTTTTTCAGGTTTAACCCCAGTTTCTTTGAGAAGTGCTGCAACCGCAAGCATCTGTGTACCGCCAGCCAGATAAATTTTACCTTTATATCCATGTGAAAAACCCATAATGAATGCCATCATTGGATCACCAAATTCTTTTAGAGCTTCATACCAGTCATAAGGTATATTTTTTCCAACTCTTTCTAGGGCCTTTCTCACTATCTCTTTTTTTAACTTAAGTGGATTTTCCTTTGATGCTGATGATACATTTGAATCATATCCAAGGGAGGTTAAAACTGCCTGTGCTGTGGTTGTACCTCCTGGAACGCTCTCTCCAATAAAAACCTCACCAATCAAATTTGATAATTCCTGACCAAAAATTTCTGATGCTTCAAGTACTTTTTCTAGTGCTGGGAGTGCTGTTTTTTCAGCAATGTTGTTACCTGGTGTCTCAGTAATGTTTACAAATGGGATTTTCGGTGCTAATAAAGTACCAGATCTTACTACAATCAATGGAAAATTTGATAAAATTTTTGATGCCTTAGTGATTACTCCAGGTGTAGGATGTCCTTCAGGCGTTACAGGGATTGCATCAATGGATAAAGGACGAGAATAAAATAAAAACTCTGCGTCTGCAACTGGAGTATATTTAATTAATTCTGGATTTTCACCTGCCACAGTAATTCCAGGTATCGACGATACAAAGGTATTTGATATTACAAGTATGAACATAATTAAAGCAAATTTGAAATAGATAAACTGTATTTTAATTTTTTGATGAATACAAGACCAATGCTCTCATTGATTTCATTCTTTACGAAAATTCCAGCACAAGGCTCACTTGAAAAGGCATCAAGAGAAACATTCCTTTTGCCATTAATTGCTCTTATAATATCAGTACCTGCTGGGTCAATATTCTATATTTTTATTTTTTTACCCTCACTAATAAGGGCCCTATTTGGAATAATAACCATATATGTAATAAATGGACTTATACATATTGATGGTCTAGCGGATTTTTCCGATGGCCTAATGACAAAGGGATCAACCGAGAAAAAAATAAAAGCAATGAAGGATGTTAACACAGGAATAGCAGGAACATTTTCTGTAGTCATAATACTATTAATTGAAATATTTTCACTTTACTCCCTTCGAACTTCTCTTTTCAATATATTTGGGTTTTTCATAATTTCAGAATTATCTGCAAAATTTTCTATAATGGGTGGTTTAATGAATTCACCTAAGGGTGAAGGTCTTGGATCCCTTTTCCAAAGGAATTTTAAATGGTGGTTTATTCCTCTAGGAATTATTTTGACCTTACCTTTAATTTTTGCATTTCAATTTTACTATTTTATTTCTTTCCTTGGTTTTCCTGTTTCTATATTAATTTCATATATATCTAAAAAGAATTTTGGTATGGTAAATGGAGATTGTATAGGCGCTATGAATGAGATTGCAAGATCAATTACAATGGTGGTGTTATGCTTGGTATTGTAATGGCAGGTGGAAAAAGCACAAGGATGGGAACTGAAAAACAGATGATTATGTTTAAGGGAAAAAGGTTGTTAGACATAGCCTGTGATGCAGTCAAAGGAGCAGGTTTAATTTGTCTAGTAGCAATTTCAAAAAATGCACCATTAACAATGAAGTATGCTTTGTCAAAATTTAACTGTATAATCACTCCAGGAATAGATTATTCCTATGATATATCATACATATTAAATATTCTTGATTCTCCAATACTAACAGTTCCATCCGATCTTCCATTCCTAGAGAAGAATCACATAATAAAAATGTTAAAAAATTTTACTGGAAAAAGTATGGCCGGTGTGGTCCTCAATGAAAATAATATAGTTTATACAGGGATAAATATAGTTTCAAACACAATTTTTGATATACTCTATTTTTTCGATGACCTAAAAATCTCTGTAAATCTAAATAGTAATAAGGATCTAATTAAATTAAAAAATTTCATTTAAGAACTTTTTTTGTCTTTATATACCAGAGGTAAAGGTCAAGTCTTGCAAGATCTAGTCCCGCTTTTTCCGCAATACCATACAAAATCTTTTCAAGTTCAGTATAATTTTTTTCTGTTACTTTTTTTTCATTTGTAAGACCATTTTCTTTCATTAAATTAAAAATATGTTTATCTATTATAGCATAATCCTTGTAACCAACATTTCTAAGAAAATGTGATGCCTCCTTATATCCAATTCCAACTATGTTTTTTACTAAAAATTCCCTCCTTTCCTCTTTTTCCAAGCTTAAAATTATTTTTTTTATGTTTCTTGAATAATTTCTATTTTTTACAATGTATGCAGCCCTGGTCTTGTAAAATCTATATCCAGATTCCTTAAGACGGCGTGATAAACTTTCTTCATCTAAATTTGCAAACTCTTCCGCACTAATTGAATTTTGAACTTTTATTCCCATCTCTGCTGATGTATTGGCTGTGAGTATACAAAAGCACAGCTCATGATACCAGGTAAGATCATCCTTCTCCTTCATAGATTCAAATTCCTTTATTCTTTTTTCTACCATTACTCCAATCTCTTTTTTCAATTCCTCGATTATGTTTAATAAATGCATTGTACGTGCAAATGTAACTTACCAAAAAAATTTTTGGATAAAATGGGAGTAAAGTTCAAATATGATGTTTTAATCAACCAATCCCGTATAAACCTGGAGGTGAAAATAACATGGAGGTTGTTGAAGATGGCCGTTGGGATTCATATAATCGCGGACTTTTACGGCGTCGATAAGGATAAGATAACATATGTAGAGCAGATTAAACCTATTTTTGAAGAAACCGTTAGGTATGCCGGTTTGACAAAAATTTCTTCAGACTATTATCAATTTAAACCAAAGGGATGTAGCGGTATTGTTTTGATAGCCGAATCACATCTTTCATTTCATACCTGGCCTGAACACGAGCTTATTACACTTGACATATATACCTGTGGGGATCCAAAGCAGGCATACCTTGCACTTGAATTCCTTGAAAGAGCACTGAGTCCAAAAAAGACTTCACAGATGGTTATTGAAAGAGGAACTGAGGTTCAGGAAGAGAATGAAAAAAGCGATCCATTGAAGGTAGTGAATTATTGAAATGTTCACAATTATTCCAAGTAAGGTTTTTTTTACAAAGGGGGTAGGAAGACACAAGAGTAGGCTAGGATCCTTCGAGCAGGCATTGAGGGATGCAGGGATAGCACAGTTTAATCTTGTAGAGGTAAGTTCAATATTTCCACCAAATGCAGAAATAGTTACAAAGGAGGAGGGACTGAAATATCTGAAACCTGGTCAGATTCTATTTGTTGTTCTAGCAAAGAATTCAAGTGATGAATATAACAGGCTAATCTCTGCGGCGGTGGGTCTAGCCATCCCCAAGGACAGGAACCTATATGGTTATCTAAGTGAACATCATTCATTTGGAGAAACAGATAAGGTGGCTGGGGAATTTGCAGAGGATCTTGCCGCTGAAATGCTTGCCTCTACAATGGGAATTGATCACCACCTTATTTGGGATGAAAATTCTCAAAACTGGAAACTTGATGATAGAATTCTTCTTACACAGAATATAGCCTCTAGCGCAACAGTTGAAAGATCAGGGGAATGGACCACCGTTATTGCTGCTGCTGTACTGATTCCTTGATCTTGTAGCCAGGTTATGTGCCATATTTAGTATACCAGATTTTATAATATCTTTACCCAATTCCATGGATTTTTCCAAGGAAATTAGGTTCCCTGGGGAAATATGGTATTTCCCAATTTTCCATCCTACCTGTAAACCATTAAGGTATATCCTCCCTTCAATTATTTCGCCTACCAGCCTTGACTTAGCAATACCCAACGATGGTACATTTTTCAATATTCCCACATAGGTGGCAAGACCGATACCTCTGGGATGAAGTATTCCCTGGCCATCAAGGACATAAAGTGCTTCTTCATCTATTGTTCTTATTATTGCCCTACCTTCCCTGTAGGAAAGATATGTGGGTATATATGGAAAATCAACATTTGTAATCTTCACATATTTTTTAAGAAGTGAAAAATTTCTATCAACCACAATTGAGGATATGAAGGCATTCCTACCTTCGTAGGATACATCAATAGCAACAATTTTATCAAAATCTCTATCGTTCAAAAAAATTTTCTTTTTAATATTTTCTTCCTCTTCCCGAAGTTTCTTTAGTGGATAGTTTGATTTGAAATCGTTGAACCTTATTTTTGCAAAATCTTTTATTTTTCCATTTATTATTTCTACCCCTTCATTCCTTAAAATCTCAATTTTTTTAATTATACCCTCAGGATGGGTAAAACCGCCTAAACTCCCATCTGACATTACTACCCTATGGCAAGGTATTTCCATGGGTTTGGGATTTTCTGAAAGCATCTTTCCTACGGCCCTGCTTGCCACTATATCACCTAGCGCCAAGGCAAGATCACCATAGGTTGTTACCCTGCCTTTAGGTATCTGCTTCACGAGTGAATAGAATTCATTGTAGAGATTTATTTCCACACCTCTTAAGATATAAAATGGTTTAAATAACTTTATCCTATTTTCCAAATGTATGATAAAATTAAAGATTACCATAGGGTACAAGGAAGGTGTAGAGGATCCTGAAGGACTTGCCGTGAAGAATAGTCTTAAACTATTGAATTTTGGTAATGTAAATTCTGTAAAGGTGCTAAAAGTATATGAGATTTTGATAGAGGATACAGAAGATGCAAAGAAAGAAGCTGAGGAAATGTGTGATAGATTGCTTGTGAACCCTGTTATACACGACTACAGAATAGAGATGGAGAGAGTATGATTGAAAGAATGGATGAAAGGTATCCTGTTTACAGGATAAGAGTAAGGGATATGGATGAATCGCAGCTTATGGAAATTAGCAAATCCATGGGCCTTGCACTTAATAGGGAGGAAATGCTAAGGATAAGGTCCTATTTTAGAGATCTTGGAAGAGATCCTACGGATGTTGAACTACAGGCAATTGGCCAGGCTTGGAGCGAACATTGCTGTTATAAAAGCTCTAAATATGTTCTAAAGAAATACATAGTAGGCATAGATGCACCTCAGGTATATCTTGTAGGCGAGGATGCTGGTGTTGTGGAATTTGATGATGATCATGTTTATGTCTTTAAGATGGAAAGTCATAATCATCCGAGTTTTGTTGAGCCCTATGGTGGTGCAGCTACTGGAGTTGGGGGTATAATAAGAGATGTTCTTTGTATGGGGGCAAAACCAATTGCACTTGTAGATTCTATATTTTTTGGAAGACTTGATTATCCCTATGAAAATCTACAAAAGGGTACAAAACATCCAAAATTTTTGTTCAATGGTGTTGTTGCTGGAATAAGGGATTATGGAAACAGGGTTGGTATACCTACCATATCCGGAATTACATACTTCAATAATTTCTTTCTTAACAATATTCTTGTTAATGTTGGTTGTATTGGAATATGCAAAAAGGATGATGTTATACATAGTAGGGTAAATAAAGTGAATGAGAACCTTGTACTTGTAGGTGGAAAAACAGGTAGGGATGGTATACACGGCGTAACTTTTGCAAGTAAGGTTTTTGATAGGGAGGAAAATGTAGAAAGAACTGCTGTACAGCTTGGAAATCCCATAATAAAAGAACCATTGATACATGCTGTTCTTGAGGCCGTGGATGAAAAAATAGTAGATGGTATGAAAGATCTTGGAGGTGGTGGACTATCAAGTGTAGTTGGGGAAATGTGTTTAGCAGGAGGTGTGGGAGCTGAGGTATTTCTTGAAAAGGTACCACTAAAGGAAAGTAATATGGCACCATGGGAAATATGGATAAGCGAATCACAGGAAAGGATGATGATAGCTGTTTCTGATGAAAATCTACAAAAACTCATGGATATATTTAATCACTGGGGTCTGGAGGCATCTGTAATTGGAAGAACCATAAAAGAAAAGGTGCTAAAACTATATTACAATGGCATTAAAGTAATGGATCTAGATCTTAGTTTTATCACATCAGGTCCTGTGTATTGTAGACCTTACAGGATAAAATACCCATCCCAGATGATCTTAGACACCATACCCCCTGAGCCATCCTATAATGAGATTTTTGACAAGATAATTTCTCATTTAAATGTAAAATCAAAGTACAGTGTATTTAGTCAGTATGACCATGAGGTGAAGGGCAACACCATAATTAAACCACTTAATGGGAAAATTGGCATGGGAACACATAGTGATGCAAGTGTTATAAAACCCCTAGAAAATAAATATAGGGGTCTGGCAATAACATCCACATCAAATCCAATGCTAACATCCCTTGATCCATATTGGGGTGCAATGTCAATATTTGATGAGGCTGTAAGAAACCTCGTTTCTTCAAATGCAATACCCCATTCAATGGCTGATAATCTTAACATGGGAAATCCAGAAAATCCTGAGGTAATGGGCCAGCTCTATGAGGTGGCAAGGGGTCTTGGTGAGGCTGCCAGGGCGCTGGGTATTCCCTATATTTCAGGTAATGTAAGCCTTTACAATGAAAATAATGGGGTTTCCATACCACCTACACCCACGCTAATGGCTGTGGGTATTGTTAAGGACATTAGAAGGGTGGTAACTACGTCATTTAAGGGATTTGGAAACCCAGTTTATTTGATTAATGAGACTAGGAGGGAGATGGGTGGATCCATTTATTATGATATCCTTGGAATAGAGAGTCACATTGTACCAAAGGTAAACCTTGTGGAACTCAGGGAAATTTCATCAATGATCTTGAAGGCTATGGGAAAAAGGTACATAAAATCTTGTCACGATATATCTGAGGGGGGATTGGCTGTGACCCTTGCAGAGATGTCTATGGGTACAGGTATTGGAATAGATGCGGATATTTCTTCAATTGAATTTATGAGGTCTGATTTTAAATTATTCTCTGAATCAAACACTAGATGGGTAGTGGAGATAGATAGGGATTATGAAAATGAATTTTTGAATTTAATGAATGGCATAAAGATACATAAAATTGGATATCTAAATGATAATGGAATTTTAAGAATAAGGGATGGAAGGAGAAATATTATAAAGAAAGATGTTGAATACATAAGAGATTTATGGGGTGGTAGTATTGAATAACGGCGGTATAAGGGTAGCTGTTTTGAGGATGGAGGGTACAAACTGTGAAGAGGAATCATTAAATTCAATGAAAAACGTGGGTGCAAATTCTGAATACGTACATATAAGGGATTTGATAAATGGTAAAAAGAATATACATGATTATCACATGCTTTTTTTCCCTGGAGGCTTTTCCGGCGGAGACTATGTAAGGGCTGGTGCAATATTTGCCTCAATGATTAAAGGTCCTTTGCTGAGGGAGATTGTAAAATTTATTGAGGATGAAAAGGTGGTTTTGGGGGTTTGCAATGGATTTCAGGTTCTAGTTGAACTCGGTCTTTTGCCAGGAATAGGTGGTGTAATGAGTGAAAAACCCCAGGCTGTTCTTGCACCCAACATATCCAACAGGTTTGAATGTAGATGGGTATATGTCAAAATTGAGGAAAACAACTGTAAATTTATAAAATATAAAAAAGGGGATTTAATTTCTTTGCCCATTGCACATGCTGAAGGAAGATTTATGCTTCCCCTAGACAGGGAGGAGGAATATCTTCAAGATATGATCCATAAAAAACAGATTGTTATGAGGTATGCTGACAGCAGTGGTAATTACTCGGGTTATCCATGGAACCCAAATGGATCTATTTACAACATAGCCGGCATTTGTAATGAAATTGGAAATGTTTTTGGGCTGATGCCCCATCCAGAAAGGGCCTTTTTCAGATATCAGCACCCAGAATTTACAATAAATGGTGGAAAAAACTATGGAAAAAATGTGTTTGAGGGAATAATGGAATATTTGAATAAAAAATTTTAAAAGAAAATATAAGATGTGCATTAACATATCAATAGGTTTAAATATCCAAATATTCATAACTTTATTCTGGTGATCCCATGGAGGAGAAAACACAATACCAGGATAGTAAGCACTATAAAAAAGAAGTGGGTTTCTGGGGCAACGTAATGCTCAACGTGGGAGCCATGATAGGTTCAGGGATCCTCCTTTTACCATTTGCCACAAGCGCCTATGCAGGACCCTATATATGGATTTCTTGGCTGATAGCTGATTCCTTGTTCTTCCAGTGATATTGGTTTACAGTAAGCTCATAGAGATGTATCCTGTGACTGGAGGTATGTCAAGGTATCCTTATTATTCCCATGGAGGTTTTACATCATTCCTCGCATCCGTGAACTCAATATTCTATTATTCTCTAATAATAGTTCCAATAGAGGCACAGGCAACTGTGAGATATCTAAACCTTTTCTGGCCAGTATTCCTTACATCAAGCGCTGCACCAACAGCCATAGGATATCTTACTGAGGTTATAATAATAATTATCATAGCATTAATAATATACTTTGGAATAAAATGGGTATCAGGGACAAACTTTGCATTAACATTGATTAAGTTGTTATTAGTGGTGATGTTCGGTCTAATCATGATATCTTTCTTCTGGTCACCTACAAACTTTACTGATCCAAAGATTGCATACCTACCAAAGGGGATTCCTGGAATATTCGCGGCTGCAGGTATGAGCATCTTTGCATATATTGGATTCAGAAGAACAGCAATATACGCTGGAGAGGCAAAGGATATAAAGGCATTGAATAGAACAGAGATTGTTGCATGGGCAATAGTCATCGTAATATATGTTTTCATGACAATAGCACTGATAGGTGCAATAAACTGGGATAAACTAGCACCTATAGCGCAAAAGCAGGGAATTAACCTTTATCCTGGGAACTGGGAAGGTATTAAAAATCTGAGTGGTCCTTTTGCGGCAATGGCCCTTGGATTTGGCCTTATATGGCTCTACTATCTCTTCTTGCTGGATGGAGTTATTTCACCTAATGGTGTGAGCATCGTTGAACTCGGTGGTGTTCCAAGACTGTTTTATGCAGCTGCAAAAACAAAGTATATGCCAAAGTCACTTATGAAGGTCGATAAAAAAACTGGCACACCTGTCTGGGGACTTGTAGTATCAACTGTGATAGGGATAGCATTTCTTTTCCTTATACCACTCTATACCGAGTCTGTTTCTGTACTCGTTGCAGGTTCAAATATACTATTTGCAACAGGGCCTCCAGCAGTAGCGGGCGTGTTAGCAAGAAAGAAAATAAATGCACCACTATATCTTTGGGTGATTGGACCAATAGCAATGATATCAAGTAGCTTAATATTCTATTGGTCTGGTTTCCCGTATACTCTCTATGGTGTTATAGCACTTTTCATACTCATACCAATGTTCTACTATTATGTAAGGAAGGGCGAGGCAAGGGCAGACTGGAAGAACGGCTTATGGTACATCGTTTACATAATTATAATGGTGGTGATTAGTTATATCGGTGATAAGACCTATAGTGGACTTGGAATCCTATCATTCCCTTATGATTTCTTGGTTATCATAATAGTTGCAATAATATTCTACTACTGGGCAATGGTATCAAGACTTGATGTTGATCCTGAAGAGGCAGCTGACGTAGAAGAATAAATTTTTCCCTTTTTTATATATTTATTATAATGAACATTATTATAAAGATAGGTATTCCAATTGGAATAGCTATTTTTGCCCATTCCTTAAATGATATTTTATGAGTATAGGCTATTACAATGTTAGGTACATTTCCAGGTATAAGAAGACCCCCTGATATTAAAAGGGATATTAGAAATGATTTTATTTGCAATAAACTCATGCTTGGTGTGATTATTGCCGCAGTTAATGTGGCATTGTCGAGAAATGCTGAAGTAAGTCCAAAAAAATACATCAATTGAGGAGATATTCCTATTATATAATTTTCAACAATTAATGTAAATGACGAGCCCAGTAATGTTAAGGAAAATACAAAAATGTATATCTTTACTGCCCTTAAAATGGATTCCATATATGTTGGCCTTTTGAAATCGTTTCCTTCATTACTTAATATTTTCTCCTTCTTCATAATGTAATATGAAATAAAGGCGAGTAGAATTATAAGTGGGAATATATACACAAAAAGTAGCCTCATTGGAAAAAAGAAATCCGCATGATAAGGAGGTCCTGATAGCTTTAAGACGAGAATTGTTGATAATGGCTCTCCCAATGGTGTAAGGCTTGCACCTAAACCGATTGAAAATGCTGCCAAAACAAGACTTGTATTTTTTATTTTTCTTTCAACGGGAAAAACCCTTGATATCTCGGATATAATTACAGAGGAAACTATTGCCGATATTACACTGCTTCCAATACTCAATAAAAATATAAACAATGAAAATAAAAGAGGAATTCCAATTTTCCCTTCTATTTTTTTAATAGCGCTTTCCAAATTTCCCATATATTTAGTGAATATTAATCCTGCGATTAACACTACCTGAAATATACCAATTGGTAGCCCATGAATAAAAACAGGAGATTCCAATGCCTCCAAAAAAAGGTTATAATTGAGAGATCCAGAAATGATTGAGGCAATTACCCCCATTACCAAGAAAAATATCTCAAGGTTTTTCTCAATTTTACTTGAAACAACTGGCATTATTAAAATTAATATTAATATTGCAAGTAATAAATACAGAATCAGCGATTGGGCCATTGGTTCTTAAATTAAATAATTTGATATAAAACCATCGATTAATTTTATTAGATAAAATATTATATTATTAATTTAAAAGATTGATTTTATTATCAAAATCTTTAAATTTTTTCCTGTATAATGGATATGGATTCATGAATCTATTAAATGAAAAAAAATACCCTCTTGAATATTTCCAAAAAAAGAGGAACTATCGATGGTATATTTTGTTAGTGGTTCTTTTGGGTGCATTTATGTCTGCACTAGACCTAAATTTAATGAACATGATCAATCCTGTGTGGAGTAAAATTTATAGGCAACAACTCTCATATGTTGAATGGGCAACGCTGGGATATCAACTTACACTTACATCTCTTCTACCTGTCCTAGGAAGAATTTCAGATATTTTTGGAAGAAAGAAGTTCTATAATGTTGGCTTTTTAATATTTATAATTGGCTCAGCAATGGTGGGTATTGGATTTTCTCTTGAATGGATAATATTCTGGAGAATTATTCAGGCCATAGGCGCAACATTCCTGCAGAGTAATAGTATTGCAATAATTTCAGCAAATTTCCCTAGCGGTGAGAGAAGTAAGGCCATTGGTATCCAGGGTGCAGTTCAGGCAACTGGAATGGCCCTTGGCCCTACATTTGGTGGATTCATTGTGCAGTATTTTTCATGGAACCTTGCTTTTTACATAAATGTACCCATAGGAATTTTGGGAACTATTTTCGCCCTTTTAATAATACCTGAATCAATATCGGAGGGTGAAAAAAAGAGGATAGATTATGTTGGTGCATCTTTATTCACATCATTCCTTGGAATTTTTCTAATTAATTTTTCAATGAGTACAAATCCTGGATATCCCTTTATAAATGAGATTATTTTATATACCTTATCTATAATATTTTTAATTTTGTTTATTATACATTCGTTAAGGTTTGAAAACCCTATTATTGACATTACCCTATTGAAGAACATACCCTATCTGTCGGGGAATTTTTCTGGTATGCTATCCTATTTAATAATCGGGGGAACAATGTTTATAGCACCCTATTATATGGAATATGGTCTTCATTATTCACCTTCACTTTCTGGAACAGTCTTGGTAATAATTCCTGGATTTATGGGTATAGGAACACCAATTAGCGGCTTTATTTCTTCAAGGGTAGGTGCTTATAAATTGACCTTATTAGGATTTTCCCTCATAACAATTTCTTCATTTTTAATAAGTACCTTAAACTCATCTTCAAATCTACTCACAATTTTCATTTATTTTGCAATGATGGGCTTTGGAATGGGTATATTTACCGCACCAAACAACAGCTCCATAATGGGTATGGCCCCTGCTGGTAAACTTAGCATGGTAGGTGGGTTTTTAAACATGATGAGAAGTATGGGATTAATACTTGGGGTAAGTACATCTACATTCCTTTTAGAATCCATAGCCCCTATACAGGTTCTAGTTAGTTCCCCTCTTCTGATTTCATGGGCCTTCGATAGAACAATGATTGTATTATTCATTTTTTCCATATTAGGTTTTGTACTTACAACAATTAAGAAGAAGGAGACTAAGGAGAAATTTATTACATTACCAGAGATTGGTTAAAATTCTTTTGATATAATGCAAAAAAATCAAAATTTATCATATGATTTAATTTTTAAAAAGAAATAATTAAATAAGAAAATTCAACAAATTTTTTAATGTATTATGTTCTATTCTTCCTTAGGCTGATCCATTATTATCTCTATAATATAACCATTTATAATTGCATTAACAATTTTTGCCCTTCCCCTCTGTAAATCTGTCCAAAGCGTCTTTCTTGATATCCCCATCCTTTGGGCCGCCTCTTCCTGCGTAAGATTTTCAAGATCTACAAGCCTCAAGGCTTCAAGTTCTGAAAGGAATATAAATACCTTTCCCGATGGTGGCCTACCCAATGGCCCGAACGATATTGATGTGGGGCTAATACTTATCCATCTCCTGCCCCTTCTTCTTCCTCTCCATGGCATCATATTTAAAAATAAATAATGTAATTATTTAAACTCTTTTTAGCGGCTTTGTAGAAATCCTATCTATGGATCCTACTTACCATCATCTGCTTTCCATATTTTGATTAAATCATTGCTTCACTTGATGGTCCTTTTAGTCCTTCATTGGGCTGGGATCGTTTCAGATATGTCCGACAATTTTTCAATATGATGCATTTATATACCTATTTATGGGTAGGCCACATTTATCACAGTGAAGGATCCTCTCATTTTCTATTCGGTAGTGACCCACATACCGAACAGGTCCTGCTTGTATTCCTTGTATCTTTCCTTGATAGCTCTATCACTGGTAAACCTTCCCACGCACACTTATATTTGATCTGGAACTCTAATTTGCCATATGGGAATGCATTGTTGAAAAGGAATCTATAATCCTTACCCTTGTAATCCCCCTTCTTTGTTATATTCCTAATTCCCTTAATGTTTTCAAGGACGATTGCCTCATTGTTTTTTATTGCATCTTTTACAATATCCTTGCTTATTTTATGCAATATCTGATTTACCCTGCTACTTGACCTTCTACCATACTTTGCTTTTATCTTTTTCTTTATTCTTCTATCATTCCTCTTGAAGTGTGATTCTTTTTTCCTGTACCTATTCTTTATTTTTACCACTTCAGATGTATCATATCTTTTGTAGTGATATTCATTTCCTACAGTTATATTTCTTATGTTTCTATCAACTCCAACTGTATTATTGCACTCAATTAATGATACCTCCTTTCCTATTGTTAATGATAATCTACCTTCACTTATTGTAAACGATCTAACTTTAACATTAGATATTTTTTCTCGCACATAATTGTTCAATTTTATTTTTTCATAGAATCTTCTATATTTTTCATTAGAGGTTGGTATAATGAGATATTCACCATCTATTTTGAATCCATAATAGGATGAAAGTGTCAATTTACTTACCCTGGGCTTTGAGGTTTTTTGTCCCTTTCTCAGCCTCTTCCTGTAGGTTTTAACAAGGGCAATCGCCCTATTTATAATCCCCGCATAATAATAAGATGGAAGATTATATCTTGAGATTATTTTATATGCTTCATTTGATAAAGAATTTCTTGAGGTTATATTCTTTTCAATTGCTATATCAATACATAAATTGATGGCATCAATATACCTTTTCATAAAATCCTTGATAAGAGGAGAAGGTGAATATGGCTGGGTAACAGATTTAAGTGCAAGCATTATAAAACATTATTTAAAACATAAATATAAGGATTTCTACTAGGCTTAAGGTGGGGAAAAATTAGAGAAATAAAAAGGTAATTCAAACTCCTCATTCTTTGATACCATTATTGTGGCGTAATTAACATAGCCCTGATAACTTAGCTCAATTATATATGTCCCTGGAATCATACATAGGGTTGCCTGACCCTTATCATCAGTAATGGCAGGATTATTACATAATCCAGA
>Ga0080006_1102322_pt1 | contig 65563 bp, 59 predicted proteins | sample RS3BMetagenome_FD_69209 | JGI IMG/M metagenome (GOLD analysis project Ga0080006, IMG submission 69209) | Ferric oxide microbial mat and aquatic microbial communities from Rainbow Spring, Yellowstone National Park, USA - RS3B (SPADES... ...
CTGCCGTGTCACCGAGGCACAGGGAAGATCCTGGGAACGTTCCGCGGTCACGAACCGCGCGAGGAGCTCCTCGTCGATGTTGTCGACCCCGGAGCCGACTGTTTGCATCCACATACTCAGCCGCTCCGCCAGGTTCACCACCGCGGCCGCGGAGCCCGACGAGTAGCCCTTCGCTGTCAGCCATTGCGCGCACTCGGCCAGCACCACCGGCGCCAGCGGGCCCACTGCAACCTTCGGGACCCGAACCGGATACGGCCGGGCCGTCGGCGATCTCTTCGTCACGAACCTCACCTCCAGACAATTGATGTGTCTGAAGCGTGCTCAAGACGCTGGGACTATGCCGACCTCCCGGACTTCGGTACGTCCGATAACCTGCAGACCGCCAACAACATCGGCATAGTCGAACGGTCGGCATAGGACATCCAATGCCGATGTCGGCATTGTATGTCCCAACTCCAGCACATGTTGGGCTTGTCGGCCATCAGCTCGGGTCGGGCCCGGGTCGGGTGGGTGGCCTGGGCCCGGCGTTCACGGACCTCGTCATTGGCCCGGAGCACCCGGTACATGGTGGAGATCGAGGCCACGTAGCGGCCCTCGTCGAGCAGGATCGCCCACACCTGAGCGGGAGCCAGGTCGACGAACCGGGGCGCACGCAGCAACGTCAGCAACTCAGCCGTCTCGGCCTCCGACAGGGCGTTGGACGGGGTCCCTCGTGGCCGCCGGGGCCCGAGTTTCGGCGGCTGACAACGCCGGTAGTGGGTGGCCCGGCTCTTGCCCGAGCCACGGCACGCTCCAGCGGTGCCGATCAAGGGCTTGAGCTTGGCGAAGCAGGCGTCGATCACCGCTTCGGCTTCTTCTCGTCCTGCGCGCTCTCGGCAAGCATCTCCAAGAGCGCGTGAGCTTTTCCCGCGATACCGAGGGCCAGCTTGTGCTTGGCGAGGTCCGACTCGAGGCGCTCGATCTTCGCGTTGGCCTTGGCCAGTGCCCGAGCGTCACGTGACGTCTTCTTCCGCTGGGCCCGAGCGAGACCCGACTTGCCGCCGGCGTCACGGGCTCGCCGCCACTCCACGATGTGACTGGAGTAGAGACCTTCCCGGCGCAGGAGGGCGCCCTTGTCGCCGTCGCCGGCACAGGCGTCGTACTCCTCGACGACGCTCAGCTTGTACTCGGCGGTGAAGGTTCGTCGCCGGGGCTTGTCGGGCAAGGTGGGGCCGCCTTCAGCCATCACCTCATCATGGGCGCGTTGCATCAGTTGTGTTGGCATGGTCATGGTGGTCTACAGGATCCAGTCTCGCCCTTGAGGGATGGAGGGGTACCTCGCGTGTCTCAGGTCATGGTGACAGAAAGGGGGTCCGCCTCGGCGGCTTCACCGGCGATGTACTGGGGGCGGCGGGCATCATCGGCGAGACCGCCGGGCTGCTCCTGGTGGCCTCCAAATGGTGAGTCGACGACTGGCGGCGGTGGTCGGCGGGTTGGCAGTCGACCAGGTCCTCGGCGAGCCGACCAGGGTGCCGCACCCGGTGGCCGTCTTCGGCAAGGTGATGGGTGCCATTGAAGAGTGTCTCTACGGTCCCAACGAGTACCGGGGTGCCGTCTACACCGGTCTGGGTCTGGCGATCGGCCTGTCGGGAGGAGTGGCCGTCAGATCCACGCTCCTGGCTACCTCTGTGGCGGTGGCCGGGCGATCCCTCAACGACACCGCCCGCTGCGTCGCCGACTCCATCGAAGCCGGTGATGTCCAGGGCGCCCGGGCGTTGCTCCCGAGCCTGGTGGGACGGGACCCGAACGGACTCGACGAGACCGAGATGGCCCGAGCGGTGGTCGAATCGGTGGCAGAGAATTCGGTTGACGCCGTCATCGCCCCGGCCCTGTGGGCGCTGATCGGTGGAGCTCCCGGGGCGCTCGGCTACCGGGCCGCCAATACCATGGATGCCATGGTCGGCCATCGCTCGCCGCGGTATCGGCGATTCGGGACGGCGGCGGCCCGGCTCGACGACGTGCTCAACTGGGTCCCGGCCCGAGTGACCGCGTTGCTGGTGGCCCTGGTGCGTCCCCGCCGCGCCCTCGCAGTATGAGGGACCGTCCGCTCTGACGCACCCGCCCATCCCTCGCCCAATTCCGGAGTGGCTGAGGCGGCATTCGCCGCCGCGCTGGGGATCCAGCTCGGAGGCGAGAACCGCTACGGGGACGACACGGAGGTGCGGTGTCAGCTCGGCAGGGGACGAACTGTCGTGGTGGCGGACATCGGCGAGGCCATCCGATTGTCCCGAGACTGCACGGCGGCATTCGCCGGGGCGTTGCTGATGGGCAGTCTCATCTCCAGCTCCCGGGCCCGACGATGAAGCCGATGACGCTGGCACCGCCGGGCGCCCACGGTGGCGACGGCAGGCTGGTTGCCGCCAGCCTCGGTCTGGATCCCGACGACATCGTCGACCTCTCCGCCTCGCTCAACCCCTTCGCCCCGGCGCTGAAGCCTCTGGTGGAACGGCACACCGACTCGCTCCGCCACTATCCGGACGTAGTGATGGCCACGGAGTCCCTGGCCGAGGCGATCGGCATCGAGGCGGGCAGGTTGCTGGTCACCAATGGGGGCAGCGAAGCGATCGCACTGGTAGCCCGAGTGCTGGACGGCCGGGTGGCCGCCGAGCCCGAATTCTCGCTCCATCCCCGATCAGCCGGCGGCCCCGTCTGGCGTAGCGATCCCCACAACCCGAGCGGGATGCTGGCCGACGACGCCGCGACCGCTGGGGTCTGGGATGAGGCGTTCTACCCACTTGCCACCGGACGTTGGACCGCTGGCCGGGACGGGGTGGTGGTCGGGTCACTGACCAAGCTCTTCGCCTGCCCCGGCCTTCGTCTCGGGTACATCATCGACGACGACGTCCAACGGTTCGCCTGCCACCAGCCGGCCTGGTCGGTCGGGGCGCTGAGCCTCGCCGTGCTGGTCGACCTGCTCGCACTGGCCGAGCTCCCCTCCTGGGCCGCCGGTATCGGTGTCCTCCGTGACCAACTTTCCGATGTGCTCCGCGCCCACGGGCTGGCACCGTTGCCGTCGGACGCCCCGTGGCTCTTGGTCGAAGCCCCGGGCCTCCGGGGCCGACTGGCCCCTTTCGGGGTGGTCGTCCGTGACTGCTCTACGTTCGGAGTGAAGGATCACGCACGGATCGCGGTACCCGATGAACGTGGCCTCGAACGGGTCGCCGACGCCTTGGAGCGGAGCCAATGAGGAAGGCTGCGGTCCAGTGAACCAGTTCCTCGATGCCGTCGTGCTGGACATCGGCGGGACCCTGGTGGCCGAGAACCTCCCGGGGACCAGCACCTCACACCTGGTCGTGGAGCTCCTTCCGCGCGTCGTCGAGGACTTGACGCTGCTGTCGACGATGGTCCGGCTGGGGGCCGCCACCAATACCGTGGTCATGTCCGAAGGGGAGGTTCGGGCTCTGCTCGGCCCGGTCGGGATCGATCGTCTCCTCGAGGTCGTGGTCACCTCGGCGGATGTGGGCGCGGCCAAGCCCGACCCGACGGTCCTGCTCGTGGCGCTGCAACGCCTTGGGGGGATCGAACCCGGCCGGGCGCTGTTCATCGGGGATCAGCCCACCGACGAGGCGGCGGCTCGTGCCGCAGGCATGCCGTTCGCCCCGGTGCACCCCGACGGAGTGCTCGCCACCGTGCGGCAGTGGACCCAGGCAACGGAGCGAGGACGGCGGTGGGCCCGCCCGGTGTCGGTGGTTGGTGACACCACGTCGGCCGCCCAGCGGTCCGCTGCACCTGATGCCTGGCGGCTGTCCGACGACGCCCGGGCCGGCCTCTATCAATCGATCCACTCGCGCCGCGACATCCGTCGATTCCGCCCCGATCCGGTTGAGGAGTCGGTGCTTCGGCGGATCCTCGAGGCGGCCCACGCCGCGCCAAGCGTGGGCCACTCCCAGCCGTGGCGGTTCATCATCGTCACCGATGCCTCCACCCGGGAGCGCGCCGGATGGATCGCCGACCAGGAGCGCTTGGCCCAGGCCGCCGAGTTGACACCACAGGCCAGGCGTCAGTTGCTCGATCTCCAGCTGGAGGGCATCCGAGAGGCACCGGTCGGTATCGTGGTCTGCTGCGACCGCCGGACACCGGCTGCGGGTGTGCTCGGTCGGCGAACCTTTCCCGACGCCGACGTGTGGTCCTGTATGTGCGCTATCCAGAACCTCTGGCTGTCGGCGCGCGCCGAGGGGCTGGGGGTCGGCTGGGTCACCTTGTTCCCGCCCAGGGAGTTGGAGGTCCTCCTCTCTCTGCCCACCGGCGTCCAGCCGCTCGGTTGGCTGTGCGTCGGGTGGCCCGACGAGCGGCCCCCGGAGCCTGGCCTGGAGCGGGCCGGCTGGTCGTCCCGGTTGCCGCTCGACAGCGTCGTGCTGGACGGGCAGTGGCCGGTCGGAGACGCCGGACCGGCGGCACCAATATCCAAGCTCCGGGCGCCGACCCAGCATGCCGTCGTGGCGGCCCGGGACGTCGCCGATCAACTGCTGACCCCGCTGGGCTCTCTCGGGGTCCTGGACAGGGCGATCGACCGGGTCGTGGCTCTCGGCGGCTCCGCTCTGTCGACCGGGACGCTCATCTTGGTGGGTGGGCACCACGTGGTGACCGAGCTCGGGGTGAGCGCCTTCCCGTCATCGGTGACCGATGCCGTCCTCGATGCTGCTCGGGCCGGGAAGGCCGTCGGTGCTGTCGCGGCGAGAGGAGCCGGACTCTCGATCTCGGTCTTCGATGCCGGCTGGAGCACGGGCAATCTCCGTGACGACGATGCTCTCGACCTCGACCGGGTCCGAGAGCTCGTCGATCAGGGGGCCGGTGCCGGGCGCCAGGCGGCCAACCACGGACTGGTTGACCTGGGCGAGGTCGGTGTCGGCAACACCACGGTGGCCGCAGCTCTCAGCGCGCTCGTGCTCGGCCTCGCCGCCGAGGAGGTCACCGGGCTGGGGAGCGGGGCCGACGCTGCCATCCTCGACCGGAAGAAAGAGGTCATCGGGTCGAGTCTCACCCGGGTGCGAGGGCGCTATGGCACCAGCACCGTCGACCCGTTGGCGGCCCTCGCCCACCTGGGAGGTCCCGAGCTTTCGTTTCTGACCGGAGTCTGTCTCGGCGCGGCCGATGCCGGCACACCGGTCGTGCTCGACGGCATGGCCACCTCGATTGCCGCTCTCTTGGCCGTGATGGCCGAACCGGCAGTGGCTTCCTTCCTCGTCGCCGGGCAGTTGAGCCGCGAGCTCGCCCACGGTGACGTGCTCGGCCGCCTGGGCCTCGAACCCCTGCTCGACCTCCGACTCCGGTCGGGCGAAGGCGTCGGTGCCAGTTTGGCGTCTGGGCTCCTGCTCCAGGGCCTCCGCATCCGATGCGAGTCAGCGAGGACCGTCTGACCCACGGTCCATTCCACCGGCCGGCCCGACCAGGCGCGCCTTCCTTCTCACCCGCTGGCCCGACAGGGGTGACCATCCACCTGTCCGGTGCCAGTTCAACCACTTCGGGGGCGCAGCGCAGGTGGCGTGACCTGAACTTGCCGACCAATCTGTTGAGCAGCACGACGACGTAGTCGTCGTTGAGGTCGCGGACCGTCTCCGTCTCCCCGCGGAGGTACCGCGGCTTGGCCCGGTTGCCGATGCGGACCCGGTCGTGGAGTGTGAGCCGGCCAAGTGCCGCATGCGTCCGGTTTCGGGCGATGGTCGAGTTGCGGTTGTTGCCGATATCGATCAATGCGGTCCGGTCACCTTGTCGAACCGACCGCAGCGACCGGACCTTCGCCTCTCCAACCGTCCCGCCCGATTGTGGCGGCTCGATGCAGGTGCGCGTACCCCACTCGCTGGGGCTCAACCGGTCGAGCGGGGCGCCAAGGTGCGCCGGTCTGCGTCGGCCGTCAGTGCGCCATGGCGCCGAGCAGCGTGGTGCGGATCTCCTCCTCGAACACGGCGACCCCGGCCCGCTCCATCGCCGTGGCCAGCGGGGGGTCCCACGCCGTCTCGGGTACCGGGCCGCGCAGCGGGATCCGGTCCCGCTCCACGGCCACTGCGGCGAGGTAGGCGCCCACCGTCATCGACCAGGGGATGGTCCCGGCCCGATCGGCCAGCCAGGCGGTGATCCCCAGCCCCGCGACGTCGAAGTCGGCGTGCTGTCGGCACGCGGCACCGGCCGCCCCGAGCTGGCGGATCAGGGTCACCACCGCCACGCTCGGACGCCCCGAGCTGCAGGCGATCGGAGGGCCGTCCCACCCGCTCGAGGCGGCATCACTGAGGAGCGACGGGTTCTCCACCACGTAGGCGACCCCCGGACGGCCGAGCGCGGCGATGGGCCACCGCCGCAGCTGGGCCAGGGTGACCACCGCCGGCTCACCGGCGTCGGCACAGCTGCGCAGCCATGCGGCCAGGGCGCCGTCGCCCGTCGGGCGGAGTCCGAGGACCGTCACCGAGGACGACAGGGGGTCGGGGACCACTCCCACCTGCTCCCACAGCTGTCGGACCGATTCGGCGTCCCGGGGGCGCTCCACCCCGAGGGCGAGGGAGAGCCCGTCGAGGACCAGTCCCTCGAGGACGGTGCCGCGATCCAGGGCGTGGGGATCGGCGAGCCGGTCGTCGGCGAACGACGCCAACGAGACACCCCCGTTGGCCGGGAGGGCCCGCAGCACCGCCACCGCCTGCTCCAGCCGGTGCCGGAAGACGGGCTCCCCCCCGGTGCCGCCCCGCACCCCGGAGCGGCGGAGTTGGTCCACCCACGCGGCTGCGTGTCCGCCCCCGACCACGAGGGGGACCCCCTCGATCTGGTCGGCGCACCACGACCACAACCGGTCGCGCCGACGCCGGCGCTCCTCCCGATCGGCCCTCCGGTCCCCGAGCGGGCCCGCGATCTCCTCGATCACGTCGCGCAGCTGCTCGCAGCTGCACAGACCGAGGGCGGCCGCCAGTCGGGCGACCTCCAACCGCACGGTGCGGGAGGGGAGCCGATCGCGTCCGAGGAGATCGGCGATCGCCCCCCGCCCCTCCTCGTCCAGGTCCCGCAGCGTGATCCTCGTCACCGGATCTCCGTTTTCGAAGCGGCGGGCCAGCTCGGCCACCAGCGGTGCCAGGGCGACCATCTCGAGCCGCCTGGTGGCCTGCTCGAGTCCGGTCATGCCGCCGGGGGGTCGAGGACCCGGCGCCGTCCGTCCCAGGTGAACCGGGTGGAGACCAGGGGCCTGTCGCCGTCCGGCGGGTGGAGGTGGTGGATAGCGATGCCGCTCAACGTGGCGTACTGGCACCACTCGTGGTCACTGGTGAAGACCGCGTCGAGGTCCCAGGCGGTGAACGTGCCGAACAGCATCGCCCGGTTCGCCGCGTCCACTCCGGCGAAGAGCTCGTCGAGGAGGATCAGCCGCGGGCACGTCGACGCCTGGCCGTCCTCGTCGGTGTAGTGGGCGGCGATGGAAGCCAGCATGGGGAGGTGCAGGGCGATCGACCGCTCGCCGGTGGAGAGGCGCTGCATCCGCTTCGCGGTGGCCGGCTGCCAGCCCTCCCAGTCGCGGTGGGAGATCTGCAGCGTGAACCGGTGCCAGGCCCGGTAGTCGAGCGACTCGCGGAGCCGGGCTTCCCAGGGAGCGTGCTGCTCGAGCTCGGCTCTGGCCTGGTCGACCCGGGCCCGTACGAACTCCTGGAGGTCCCGGCGCTCCTCGTCGGTGACGCGGTCCTTCAGCAGGAGTGCCCGGGCCGATCGGACCGCCGCCGGTTGGTCCGGATCGACCTCCCAGTTGAGGCGCACCGCCACGCCGGCCGCCGCCGTCCGGACCGCGCCCAACTGGTCGTTGATCCCGGCCACCAGGCGGTTGGCCTGGCGGATCCGGTTCGCCAGCGATCGCCGGATGCCGCCGGCCAGGGTCTGCTCGAACAGGCGCTCCTCCTCGGCCACCAGGTCGGCCCGGCCCTCTTCCAGATCGGCCTGGAGCTTCCGCTGCAGGACGAGGGTCGACTGCCGGAACCCGTTGACGCTGGCCCGCAGGACCCACCAGCCGTGGGCTCCGAGCTCGCGGCTCAGGTCTGCCTGGCCCGAGACGGCCGCCCGGGCCGCATGGAGGCTGTCGTCGACCCGGGACGAGGCCAGCTGCCCGGCCTTCTCGTCGACACCGTCGCCCAGTTCGGCCGCCACGGACCGGGCCGAGGCGAGCACGGCGGTCACGCCGTCGAGCGGGCCATCGTGGCCGACCTCGGCCTCGGTCAGCAGCCCGTCGTCGACCAGAGCGACGAAGCGGGCGTGGGCCCGTTCCCGCGTGGCCCCGGCTGCGACGCGCTCCTGTTCGGCCTGGGCCACGGTGCTGGTGAGCGTGCCGATGCGCCGGCCCAGGTCGCGTCGCTCCGCCTCGAGTGCCTTCCGTTCCCCCTTCTTCGCCCTGGACTCCTCCTGGAGCTGCTCCAGCTCGGCCAGTACCGCCTTGTGCTCGACACCGGCTGTCGCCTCGAGCGTGCCCAGCCTGACGCTGGCGTCCTTGGCTTGTCGCCGGGACCGCTCCGCCGTAGCGGACGCCGCCGCGTGGAGCTCGGTGGCCTCGGCGTGGGAGGCGGTCCGGTCAGCCTGGCGTTGCTGCGCGCCGACCAGCTCGTGCCTCCGCCTTCCCCAGGTGTGGATCGTCCGTTCGAGATGGTGGAGCTCCGCCTCCACCCGGTCGAGGTGGTCGGGGACGGTGGGAAGGCCGTGCCCGGCGGCCACCGCGGTGAGGGCCCGCAGTGATTCGCGCACCGACCCCTCAGCCGCGCGGAGCCGGGTGGAAGCGGCCTCGACCCGGGCCTCGGCCTCGACCATCCGTCGAGCCGCCGCCTCCGCATCCCGGACGGCCCGGAGGAGGGGCGCCGACGACGGCACCGCGTCGAGATGGGCGTCGGCGGCCAGGCGATCCCCGTCGAGCCTGCTCCGGGTCTGCCCGATCCGGTCCAGTTCCCCCTCGACCGCGGCGAGGGCGGACACCACCTCCGACAGCCGTTGGAGGCGCCTGCGCTCCCGCGCCTCGGCCCCGAGGAGGGTGGCCGGACCGACCGGGGCCCGGCCCACCGCGCTCCCCAACCGGAACGAGCCGTCGGTGCCCACCAGCACTGCGGGGGCGACGCTCCCCCTCCCTGGGTCGGCGTGCGGGTCGGCGTGCGGGTCGGCGTGCGGACCGGCGTGCGGGCCGACGGCGATCGAGGCCAGCACGGCGGCGATCCGTTCCGGGTCCACCGGCGCCCCGGCCAGGGGGGTCAGCAGGTCGGCCAGCGTCGACCCCGCGGTCTCCCGACCGTCGGCTCCGGGGACGAGCTCCAGGTCATGGACGGCCACGTCCACGACCCCGTCGGGCGAGACCCACGCGTCGAGCAGTCCGGAGGCGTCGAGCGCTGCCTCCACCCCGTCGACGCTGGTGCGCTCCACTCCGGGCGCCACCTCCACCAGGCGCCACAGGGGTGCCCCGGCCCTTCCGTTCCGGTCGTCCCTCCAGGTCGGGGCCTCGGGATGGGGCTGGCGCCCGGCGTCGAGCCCGGACTTCTCTTCGAGGAGCACCGACTGCCGTTCGACGACCTCGACGCGGATCGCCTCCAAGTCGCGGACGGCGACGGCGTGCCGAGCCTCGACCATGGTCCTCAACCGGTTGACCGCCGCCTCCACCGCCTCGGGTTCGAACGGGGGGCGACCGAGATCGCCCGCCACCCGTTCGGCGTCGAGGGCCGCGGTGCTGGCGGCCCAGTCGGAGACCGCCGCGTCGTAGGCCTCCCCCTCCGCCCTGCGCGCCGACTCGACCTCGGACAGGGCGGTGAGTGCGCGGTCGTGCCCGTCCCGTTCGCGGTCGAGCTGCTCTTGCGCGAACTCTCGCCGCATCACCGCCTCGGCATGTCGTCCGATGCCCGCCCGGACCTCCCCGATCTGCCGTCGTCGGGTATCCGCCCAGGCCAGCCCGAAGGCCTGGCCCGCCTCGGCGTCGGCCGCCGCCGCCATCTCCCCGCCGAGATGGTCGGCCCCCAGGCCGGCCGCGACGCGGTGGACGTCGTCGGACGCGGCCGACAGGTTGTCGACCGCCGCCCGGTGTTGCTCCACCGCCTCGTCGAGGTAGCGGGCACGGGCGGTCACCGACTCCCGCCGTGCCTCCACGGCCCGGTCGTCCCGTGCGGCTTGCTCCCGCCGCTGGCGCTCCTCCCGGCGGAGCTGCTCGAGCTCGACCCCTTTCCGGTAGGCCTTGCTGGCGTGGCGGGTCTCGATCTCCACCTCGATGTCCGCCAACCGGTCGTCGACGATCCGCAGGAGCCCCTCGACGTCGTCGTCCCGACCGGTGGCCTCGGCCAGGGCGGAACGGGCCTCGCGCTCGTTCCGCGTCACTGCGTCCCGTCGGGACTCCGCCTCGCGCACCTCGTCGGCGACGCCGGCCACCACCGCCCGGGCGTAGGCGCGCTGGCGGCGGGCCAACGCGGTGACGGCGGTCACCTCCGCCTCCAGCTTCGTCAGCTCGTCGCGGCGGCGGTCGAGCCGCTCGAAGCCCTCGGCCACCACGGCCAGCTCGTGCTCGTCGATCGGCGGGAGGGCGTCGGTGAGGACCTCGGAGAGCTTGGTCAGGTCCAGGTTCTGGGAGAGCTTCTCCTTGCGGAGGGCGAGGAGGGCGGTGATGACCGAGGCGTACCGGTCCTCGCTGAAGCCGGGGAAGAGGCGCGTCCGGATGGCGTTGCGATGCTCGGCGGCGGTGGAGCTGACCTGGCCCCGGTCACCGATGGCCGCGCTGAGCGCCTTGCCTGACAGGGGCTCCCTCGAGGCGTCGAGGAGGTGGAGGTCGGCCCCGACCGCCTGGGAGGTGGTGAAGAGGGTGGTCTCCACCTTGCGGGCCGACGCCGACGCCCGGAGCCGGGCGCCCACCGTGAACACCTCGTCCTCCCCCCGTCGGAACTCGACCCAGGCAAAACCGGTCCGGCCTGCGTCGTCGCTCCCGGCCATGACCCGTTCGTACAGTCCCCCTCTGGACTTGGCGGACGAGGTCAGTCGGCTGGGGGAGGCGTCTCCGTCGAGGAGGAAGGGAAGCAGGAGCTCGAGGGCCATCGACTTGCCCGATCCGTTGGGTCCGCGCAGGAGCAGTCGTCCCCGGTGGAAGGTGAAGGTCTCGTCCCAGTAGCGCCACAGGGCGATCAGGCCGGCCCGGGTCGGCGTCCATCGCCCGCCCGGCGTCGCCGGGGAGACCGGAGCGGACGGAGAGGCCGGGGTCGGCACGGCGGAGACGATGGTCATGCGTACTCCTCGAAGAGGCTCGGTGAGGGTGGGGAGGTGACGGGCTCGCCGATCCGGTAGCGGGCGACGACGGGGAGGCCGGTCACCGACCCGTCTTGCTCCCGCCGGACCAGGCCGAAGGAGACGAGGAGGGTGACCGCCTCTTCGGCCAGGATGCCCGGCCCGTCTCCCTCCCGCTGGCCCCTGGCCCAGCCGGGGTGCCCGTCCAGCACGTCGGCCACGGCGCGGCGCAGGGCCGTGGAGGAGAGGGTGCCGACCGTGCGGCGACCGGCGGTGTTGGTGGCGACCAGGCGGTCGATGAGCAGCAGGGCCAGCTGGTAGGCGTTGCCCGAGGGAGCCGGGAACTGCAGGTCGGTGGCGATCGCTTCGGGATCGACGGCCAGCACGCCCTCGGACCGCTCCTCGAGCTCGAGCCCGGCTTCGGCAACCCGCTGGCGCAGCCAGCCTCGGCCCGAGGAGTGGAGAAGGTAGTCGCGTTCGGCCTGGCTGAGGTCGTCGAGCAGCACCACTGGGTCGTCGAAGACCCGTCGGGCGAGGCTGTGCCGGGTCCACCGCAGTCGCTGGTCCTCGGGAGCCGCACCCGGGTCCTGGGCGGTACTGCCGTACCGGGGCTCGGCCAGGAGCTGGGCCGTGACGTCGGCCAGGTCGGCCGTATCCGCCAGGCGGCTGGGGGGGTTGGTGCTGACCAGGAGGCGATGGAGCCGGGCGGTGTCCGCAGCCAGGATGGCATTGCCCCGCTCGTCGTCCAGGAACGCCTCGACGGTGCCGGCGGTGGCCCGCACCACCCCCCAACCGCCCAGGACCAGCAGCGCGTCGACGAACGACGAGCGGTCCCCGTACCGGCTGGAGTCGAACCCGGCCTCCGACGTGAGGGCCTGGGCCAACAGCCCGATGGTGGTCACCGGCCGGCGGACCAGCTCCGCGCAGACCAGGCAGAGCAGCTGGAGCCGACGCCGGTCGAACGGCGCCCGGGCCCCCCTGGGGCGGCGGAGGGGCCGGGTGGGGTCGGGGTGCGCCGACCGCTTGGACAGCCGGGCGAACCCGGCGCCAACGTCGACGGACAGCCGCCACCCGCAGGTGGTCTCGAACCAGTCGGCCAGCCATTCGTGGTGGCGGACGACCAGGCTGAAGCGATCGGGGTCTGCGTCCCCGTCGAGGATGGGCCGGCTGAGGAGCTCCCGGATGGCCCGGGACCGCTCGGTGGCGTGCTGGTCGGCCAGCGCCGCCTCACGCACCGGCGGCCTCGACCTCTCGGCTGGCGGAGTGGGTGGCGGAGTGGGTGGCGGAGACCTCTGATCCGGGGGCCGGGGTGGCGTGCCCGTCCGGTCCGGCGGCCAGGGTGATCGAGACGTCGAAGTCGGGGCCCCGGAACCGACCGTCGTCGGTGTCGATGACCGCGGACTCGTCGCCAGGGGGCGGCCAGAGGACGACCTCCACCGAGCCGTCGATGGACAGGGCACGGCGGCTGTCGTCCTCGGCCTGGGGCGCCTCGAGGCCGGTGGCCAGCAGGGCGAGCAGCTCGTCGAACGCTTCGACCGGGAGCCGCTGGAACGAGGAGAGCGGGACCCGTCCCGGCGTCGCGAGCGAGGCCCGCAGCTCGTCGTGGGCGGCCAGGGTCTCGGCCTGTCTGCGCTGGCGCCATGCCCGGTCGCGGCTGGGGTCCTCCACCCGTCTGGGCCGGCCCCGGATCGACAGGGAGCCGGTCGACCGGAGGGCCGGGGCGACGTCCACCGGAGCGGCCTCGGCCCAGCCGGTGGTGGGCGCCCGCTCCTCTCCGTCGCGGGGGAGGAGGTGGGCATGGCGGGCCGGCCACAGACCGAAGGCGGCGCGGAAGAGGGCCTGGGCCTCGTCCTCGCCGGCGGCGGCGGCGAACCACCGGGCCAGTTGGCGGAAGTCGTTGGCCACCGACACCGATCGCCGTTTGTCGTCCCACCGGCGCTCGAGGACACGCAGGAGCTCGATGATGGCGCTCCGGGCGGTGTCGGAGAGCCCTTCGATGAGGGGCACGCCGCCGTCGTCGGGCGCGAACCAGGAGCGCAGGGCCCCCCATGTCTGCCGGCGCTGCTCGATCCAGGCCGGCGCCGGGTCCCCGCCGGCCACCGGGGCCAGGTTGGCGCCCCGCAACGCCCGGTCGAACAGGGTTGCCACGCCGACCTCCGCCAACCGTTCGACGGCGGTGGCCAACCGCTGCTGGCGCCCCTCGACCCCGTCCACATACTCCTTGAGGTACGAAACGGTCTTGGCCTTGACGTCGGTGAACACCGACGCGTCGGACGCCTCCTCACGGATCAGGCGCTGGAGGTGCCCGTTGAACTGGCGCACGCTGGCCAGGAGGGACTTGTGGTGGCCTTCGACCTCGGCCAGGCGGAGATGGATGCGGGCATCGAGCGCGTCGGTGGCCGGTTGGCCGAGGAGATCGGCCAGGTCGCCCAGACCGTCGCCGATGGCGTCGAGGACGGCCGGCTGCAGACCGACCGCGTGCTGCAGGCGGTCGAGGGCGTGGAGCAGTCCGCTGATCCCCGCCTCGCCCCGGGGCGTGAGCGACCACTGGAGGTTCTTCCGTTCGAACTCCTCCGGGGTGCTGTAGACGGCCCCGTGGTCCTGGGTGACGTCCAGCAGGCCCCACCCGACCAGCGCGGCCAGAGCCCGTTGGAGCGAGGCGTCGTCCACCCACTCCTCCCACCCTGCCGTGCGCAGGACCCCGCGCACCTGGTCGAGGTTGAGGGTCGGGGCCACGATCGCCGCCTGGTCGAAGGCGGCCATGAGGCCGACGTGCAGGTCCCGGAGCTCGGTGGTGGTGAAGCGGAACAGGTCGGGGTCGACCGCCCGCCACGGCCGCGGCTGGCTCATGGCCGGAACGATAGGCGCCGGATGCGACTGCCGTTGACGGAGCGCCGGGGCCCGCGCCGCTCCCCGGCTCCACGGGGGTCTCCGCCTAAGATGGCCCCGGTCGGTCCTCCGGGGCCGGTCGCTCCGGCACCGGTCGACGTGGGCCGGTCGAGGTGGAACCGACCATCGGGCGCGACCCGGGAAGGAAGGCGTGATCGTGGCCGAGCCGAGTGACGGGGGGCCGGACGCCAACGTGCTCGAGTCGTTGACCGCCGAGCGCCGCCGGAAGCGGGAGGTGCTCGCCGGGCACGGGATCGATCCCTACCCCGTCCGGTTCGACCGCACCGCGACCGCCGCGGGCCTGCATGGTCGCCACGGCGCGCTCGGGGCCGACGAGCGGACCGGCGAGGTGGTGCGGATGGCCGGGCGCCTGACCAGCGTGCGCGGCCACGGAAAGCTCACCTTCGCCACGCTCCAGGACGTGAGCGGCACCGTGCAGCTCCTCATGCAGGCGGGCACGCTCTCCGAACGGGCCCGGACCGTGCTGGACAACGTCGACCTGGGGGACTGGGTGGGAGCCGAGGGGGAGGTGGTGACCAGCCGCCGCGGCGAGCTGTCGTTGGACGTCACCGGCCTGTGGATGCTGTCCAAGGCGCTCCGTCCCCTGCCCGACAAGTGGCACGGCCTGGCTGCCATCGACACGCGCTACCGCCAGCGCGAGGTGGACCTGCTGGCCAACCCCGAGAGCCGCCGCGTCTTCGACATCCGGTTCCGGGCCGTCGCCGCGCTCCGCCGGCTGCTGGTCTCCGAGGGGTTCGTCGAGGTGGACACGCCCATCCTCCAGCCCCAGGCCGGTGGGGCGCTCGCCCGCCCCTTCGTGACCCACGCCAACGCACTCGACATCGACCTGAGCCTCCGGATCGCCCCCGAGCTGTACCTGAAGCGGCTCGTCGTCGGCGGCTACGAGCGGGTCTTCGAGATCGCCCGGAACTTCCGGAACGAGGGAGTCGACACCCGGCACAGCCCCGAGTTCACCGCCCTGGAGGCCTACCGGGCCTTCGGCGACGTCAATGACGGCATGGACCTGACCGAGCGCCTGCTCGTCGACGCCGCCCGGTCCGCGGCCGGCCGGTTGGCGTTCACCGTCGGAGGCCGGGACATCGACCTCGCCGGCCCGTGGCCGCGCCGGTCGCTCCTCGACTGGCTGGAGGAGGTGGTCGGGCGGCGGCTCCACCCGACCGACCCCGTCGGGGACGTGCGCGCGGTCTGCGACGCGCACGGCGTCGACTACCTGCCGGAGTGGGGGTCCGGCAAGCTGATCTTCGAGCTCTACGACACGGTGCTGCTGCCCACCGTCACCGATCCGGTCTTCGTGTGCGGGTTCCCGGTGGAGGTGTCGCCGCTGGCCCGGCACACCGACGGCGACCCCACGCTGGCCGACCGCTTCGAACTGGCGATCGACGCCAAGGAGTTCGCCAACGGCTACAGCGAGCTGAACATCCCCGAGGAGCAGCAGCAGCGGTTCGCCGGCCAGGCGGCCGCCGCGGCCCGGGGGGACCTCGAGGCCCATCCGGCGGACCTCGCCTTCGTGCGCGCCCTCGAGTACGGCCTGCCGCCCACCTCGGGCATCGGGATCGGGGTGGACCGGCTGGTGATGCTGATCGCCGAGGTCGAGGCGATCCGGGACGTGATCCTCTTCCCGATGATGCGTCCGGAGGCCGGATAGTCCGGCCCGGCGACGGGCCCGGGTCACAGTCCGGCCCGGCGACGGGCCCGGGTCACAGCCCGGCGGTCAGCCCAGCCCGCCTGCGGCCGGGAGCACCGCTTCCCCCAGCAGCTCGAGGTGCTCGAGATCGTCGAGGGTGAGGAACTGGAGGTACATCCGCCCGGTTCCCGATCCGGCGTAGGTGGCCAACTTGGCCAGCACCTGGTCGGGCGTCCCGCACAGGCCGTGCTCGGCGAGGTCGTCCACCGACCGGCCGATGGCCGCGGCTCGGCGCTCGACCTCCGACCGGTCCCGCCCGCAACACACCACCTGGGCGGCTGAGTAGGCCAGCTGGTCCGGGTCCCGCCCCATCCGTTCGCAGGCCGCCCGCACCCGGTCGAACTGGGCCACGGTGTCCGCCAGGGGGCGGAACGGGATGTTGAACTCGGAGGCGTAGGTGGCAGCCAGGCGGGGCGTGCGGCGAGGGCCGCCGCCGCCCACGATCACCGGTGGGCCCGGGCGCTGGAGCGGCTTGGGGAGGCCCGGACTGTCCGTCACCCGATAGTGCGTCCCCAGGTGGGAGAACCGCTCTCCCTCGGGTGTCGCCCACAGCCCGGTCACCACGGCGAGCTGCTCCTCGAACCGCTCGAATCGTTCGGCCAGGGACGGGAAGGGAATGCCGTAGGCGAGGTGCTCGGCTTCGTACCACCCGGCCCCGAGCCCCAGCTCGATCCGTCCGTCGGACATGGCGTCGACCTCGGCGACCGTGATGGCCAGGGGGCCGGGGAGCCGGAAGGTCGCCGAGGTGACCAGCGTGCCGAGCCGGATCCGTGCCGTTTCCCGGGCGATGCCGGCGAGGGTGGTCCACGCGTCGGTGGGTCCCGGCAGGCCCCCGCCGCCCATGGTCAGGTAGTGGTCGCTGCGGAAGAAGGCGTCGAAGCCGAGGCGCTCGGCGGCCTTGGCCACGCGGAGCTGCTGGTCGTAGCTGGCACCCATCTGGGGCTCGACGAAGATGCGCAGTTGCATGGCCCCTGTCTATCCCAGGCGTGCCGTCGTCGGGATCCCGGCCTGCGGGCGATCTCCGCCGGGCCTCGGCCCCGCCTGTTCGATCTCCGCCGGTTTGCGGCCCGCCTACCCTTCGGAGCATCCTGCGGCTACGTTCGCCGGGAGTGGGACGGAGCGGACTGCACAGTGGCGGTGGCCGACGGTGGGGAGTGGTCCTCGGTACGGTGGTCGTGGTCGTGGTCGTGGTCGCCGGGGTCGGGGCGGCCGTCCAGCTGACGCGGAAGGTTCCGGCTCCCGAGGTCGTCCTCGCCGTTCCGTCGTCCCTGCGCACCGTGCCGTCGCCCCCCGGAGGGCCCATTCCCTGGCCGACCCAGGGTGAGGCGGCGATGGCGGTCCCCGGGGTGGTCAGCTTCCCGGCCGTGGGATCCGGCCAGCCGGTCCCGATCGCCAGCATCGCCAAGCTCATGACCGCGCTGGTGCTCCTGGCCGACCACCCGCTCTCGCCGGGGGAGCAGGGCCCGGCCATCCCGGTGACCGCGCAGGACGTGGCCACCTACAACACCGATCTCGCCCTGGCCGAGTCGGTGGTGCCGGTGACCGCGGGAGAGCAGTTGAGCGAGCTCCAGGCCATCGAGGCGATGCTGGTGCCGTCGGCCGACAACATCGCGGACCTGGTCGCGGCGTGGGACGCCGGCACCGAGGCGGCCTTCGTGGCGAAGATGAACGCCATGGCGCAGAGCTTCGGCCTGACGTCCCTGCGGTTCGCGGATGCGAGCGGCCTCTCCGCCCAGACCGTCGGCACCGCCACCGATGTCATGGGCCTGGGCGAGCGGGCGATGGCGAACCCGGTGATCCGGAGCGTGGTGGCTATGCCGTCGGTGGTGCTCCCCGGGTTGAGCAAGCCTGCTCCCACCTACGACTTCGACCTCTTCGCTGACGGGATCGTCGGCATCAAGACGGGTTCGGATGGGCCGGCAGGGGGCTGCTTCGCCTTCGCGGCGGACGTGACGGTCGACGGGAAGGCAACCCTCGCCTACGGGGCGGTCCTCGGCCAGACGAGCACGCCGAGCTCGCTCGACAAGGCGATGACCGTCACACTGGGGATGGTCAAGGGACTGGACCGCGTGCTCGGGGGAGTCCGGCTGCTGGCACCGGCCGAGCCGGTCGGCACGCTGCGCACGACGTGGGGCGGGTCCGTGCCGGTGAGCACCGCCAAGGGCCTCGACCTCGTCGCCGCACCGGGTGAGCGCCCGACCCTCCACTTCGTACCCCGTTCCAGCCGACCGCTCGGGGACCGGGTGGCCGTCGGCACCGTGGTCGGGACGTTGCGGGTGGGGGTCAACGGCGCCACCACCACGCTGCCGGTGGTGGCTGATGGAAGCGTCGGCGGGCCCACCCTCGGGTGGCGGCTGCTCCGGACCTGAACCCGGTCGCTGCCCACGGCCGGTACCCGCCGCCGGCTACGACGGGGTTCCCACCCGGCCCGGGCGGGAGCATGCGGCGCACGCGCCGAAGGCGTCGACCCGGTGCCCGTGGGTCACGAACCCCTGAGCGGCGGCCACTCCGTCGAGATGCGCCGCCACCCTGCGCTCGAACGCCGCGTCCGACGGGATGTCGACGACCGAGCCGCAGGTGATGCAGACCAGGTGGTGATGGTGCCCGGTCAGGTCCTCGGCGAGCTCGAAGCGGACGAATTCGTCACGGGCGTCGACCCGCTGGACGACCGAGGCCCGCTGCAGATCGACCAGGTGCCGGTAGGCGGAGCTCCGGGGCAGCGCCGGCAGCGCCGCGGCGATGTCGCTGATGCTCACCGGCTGCTCGGCCTCGATCAGCAGGTCCACGATCGCCCGGCGACCACCGGTGTAGCGCAGCCCGCTCCGACGGAGTCGCTCCTCGATGAGTTGGGTGACGGTCTCCGGGGCCCGATGCGACCCAGGGGTCACCGGTCACCGTCCCCGGGGCACGCCCCTCCGGCATGGGGCACAGATGGCACCGTGTCAGCCTACCACGATCGAGCGAATAAGTGAGACTGAGTCTCATTGTCATGGTAGGCTCTCCGTTGGAGGTGCCGGTCAAGTTCACCGGGCCGGTCGGGATGGCAGGTGCTCCGGAGGCAGGATCGGCCTGGACCGAGGCAGCGAGGAGCGAGCGATGACCGTGACGATCGGGAACGGGGACAGGGCGGTGGGGCGCGGCGGCCGGGCACCCGGGTCGGGTGGGCGGACGTGAGTCGCCTCCGGGTGGTGGTGGTGGTCGTTGCCGGGGGACTGCTGGCCGCATGCGGCGGCGGGAGCCCGGCCGCGGTCGCCGGCTCCGGGGTGGTCAACGCCGTCGGAGCGGAGAACCAGTACGCGGACGTGATCAGCCAGATCGGCGGCAGGTACGTTGCCGTCTCGGCGATCGAGTCGGACCCGAACACCGATCCCCACACCTTCGAGGCCAGCGCCAGCGTGGCCCGAGAGCTCGCCGACGCTCGGCTGGTGGTGCTGAACGGCTTGGGCTACGACAGCTGGGCCCAGAAGATCCTGGCCGCCTCCCCGAGCCGCGGGCGCAAGGAGATCGTGGCGCAGACCCTGCTCGGCCTGCCGGACAGCACCCCGAACCCGCACCTGTGGTACGACCCGTCGACCATGCCGGCGGTGGCCAAGGCGATCGCCGGGGACCTGTCGACCCTCGACCCGTCCCACGCCGCCACCTTCCGCGCCAATCTCTCGGCCTTCGACGCGTCCCTGCAGCCGTGGTTCCAGGCGATCGCCGCCTTCAAGGTGACCTCGGGGGGGACCGCGGTGGCGGTGACCGAGCCGGTCGCCGACTACCTGCTCCAGGCGATCGGCGCCGACATCCGGACCCCGTTCAGCCTCCAGGCGGCCATCATGAACGGAACGGACCCCTCCCCCGAGGACGTGGCCATCCAGCAGAGCCTGTTCAAGGACCACCGGGTGAAGGTGTTCGTCTACAACCAGCAGGTCACCGACTCGCTCACCCAGTCCTTCGTGAGCCTGGCGAAGTCCGAGGGCATCCCGGTCGTGGGTGTCTACGAGACCATGCCGACGCCCGGCTACACCTATCAGACCTGGATGCTCGCCGAGACGGAGGCCATCACGAAGGCGGTGGAGCACCGCGTCTCCACCACGCACCTGTGAACGCGTCGGGCACACCGGCGCCGGCGCCCGGGGAGATTGCCCTCGAGGTCGGGGACCTCACCGTCTCGTTCGCCGGGCGCGTGGTGCTCGATGACGTCTCGTTCACCATGCGCCGGGGGGAGTTCACCGGGCTGATCGGTTCGAACGGGACGGGGAAGACCACGCTACTCCGGGCGATCCTCGGCCTCCAGGCCCCCTCCGCGGGGACGATCCGGATCGGCGACCGCGATCGGCGCCAGGGCCAGGCGGTCGGGTACGTGCCTCAGAAGATCCTCTTCGATCCCGACGTTCCGCTTCGGGCCCGCGATCTGGTGTCCCTCGGCCTCGACGGGAACCGGCTTGGGCTTCCGCTCCCCTCGCGGACCAAGCGCGACCTCACCGAGGAGATGCTGGCTGCGGTGGACGCGCTGGACTTCGCCGACTCGCGGGTCGGCACGCTCTCAGGCGGGGAGCAGCAGCGCGTGCTGATCGCCCACGCGCTGATCCGCCGGCCGCTCCTGCTCCTCCTGGACGAGCCGCTGGCCAACCTCGACATCCACAGCGAGCAGGAGGTCGTCGACCTGGTGGCGAGGGTGGCGAGGGAGCAGCAGATTGCCGTGCTGATCTCGGCCCACGACATGAACCCCCTGATGGAGGTGATGGACCGCGTGATCTACCTGGCCAACGGGCGGGCGGTGGTCGGCACCACCGACGAAGTGGTGCGGACCGACGTGCTGAGCGCGCTCTACGGTCATCACGTCGACGTGATCCGGGTGCACGACCGCATCCTGGTCGTCGCCGGTCGGGCCGAGGGCGGGGCGATGCTCGACGGCCACGAGCCGCCGGACCTCGGACGCCCGTGACCGCCATGGCCTCCGTGTTCAGCTACGCCTTCGAACCCGGGTTCTTCTCGAGCGGCCCCGTGCTCACCGCCGTCGTGGTGGGGGGCGTCGCCGCAGTCGTCTCCGGCGTGATCGGGACCTTCACCGTGATGCGCGGCCAGTCGTTCGCCGGTCACGCGCTCTCCGACGTCAGTGCGGCCGGTGGATCGGCCGCGTTCCTCCTGGGGATCAGCCCGCTCCTCGGCTTCGTCGGCATGGGCGTCCTGGGGGCGGGCAGCATGGAGCTCATCGGGGTCCGGAGGGCGGAGGGGCGCGACCTCGCCACCGGGGTCGTGCTCGGAGGAGGCCTGGGGCTGACCGCCCTCCTCCTCTACTTCGACTCGACGTCCCAGAGCACCACCGGGGCCGCCATCACCGTGTTGTTCGGCTCGATGTTCGCCATCCCGTCGTCGTCGGTCCCGCTGGTCGTCGCAGTGAGCGCCGTCGCCCTCGTCGCCGTGGGCGTGATCTACCGCCCGCTGCTGCTCAGCACGCTCAGCCCCGACCTGGCGTCGGTGCGCGGGGTGCGGGTGCGGTTGGTGGGGGTCGTCTACCTGGTCGCCATGGCATTGGCGGTGGCGCTCTCGGCCCTGACCGTCGGGGCCATCCTCTCCACGGCGCTGCTGATCGGGCCGGCGGCCACGGCGCTGCGGCTCACCCGCCGGCCGGCCCGGGCGGTCTTCATCGCCGCCGCTCTCGGGCTCGCGGCGACCTGGCTCGGAATCGTCCTCTCCTACGACAGCTACTACTGGTCGTCGTCCCACCGGGGCTGGCCGGTGAGCTTCTTCGTGGTGTCGATCATCTTCCTCGGCTACCTGGTCCTCCGTCGGCCGCCCCGCCGGAGGACCGCCACCGCCGACGTCGGGGACGGCGCCAACGCCACCGACGGCCGACACGGTCTCCGTGGTGCCGCCGCCCCGGGAACGGCCCGGTAACGATGTTCTCGAGCTTCATGGTCGACACCTGGGTCGTCGCGTCGATCGTGGCGGTGGTGGCAGGCGTCGTCGGCTTCTTCGTCGTGGTGCGGGGCTCGGCGTTCGCCGCCCATGCCCTGCCCCTGGGAGCGTTCTCGGGTGCCGCCGCGGCGAGCCTGGTGGGGGTCAGCACACTGGGTGGCCTGGTGGTCTTCTCCGTGCTCGGTGCGCTCGGCATCGGCCGGCTCGGCCGGCGGGGTCACCACGACGTCGCCACCGCCTTGTCGCTGGTGGTCCTGCTCGGGCTGGGTGCGCTCTTCTTGAGCATGACGAGCGAGTACGCCCCCGAGGTTGAATCGCTGCTCTTCGGCGAGGTCCTCGGCGTCGCCGCCAGTGCGGTGCTGCCGGTGGCGTTGCTGGGGGCCCTGTGCGTGGCGGCGGTGGCCGTCCTCTACCGGCCGTTGCTGCTCACGTCGGTCGCCCCCGAGCTGGCCGAGGCCCGTGGCCTCCGGATCGGACGGACCGAGCTCTGGTTCCTCCTCATCCTGGCCACCACCACCGCGGTCGCCCTCCCGGTGGTCGGCGCGCTCCTCGTCTTCAGCCTGATGGTCGGTCCGCCCGCTGCGGCACGGTCGTTCACCGACCGCCCGCCGGTGGCCATCGCCCTGTCGGTGGTGCTGGCGCTGGCCACGGTCTGGAGCTCGATCGCCCTGTCCTACGCGTTGAACTGGCCGGTGGGCTTCTTCGTCGGCATGCTCGGCGTGTTCGCCTACGGCGCCGGGCGCCTGTGGGCCTGGCGCCGCAGAATGGGCCGAGCCCGCCGGGCGACCCGTACGGTCAGCCCCCGAAGTCTCCCGCCGCGAGCCGCACGGCGCGTAGCAGGCTGAACAGGCGCGCGGCCTCCCCGGCCGGTACGCCCGGGGACGCGAACACGTCGTCGTTGAGGACCGCGGTCGCCCCGGTCAGGACGCGCCGGCCGGCCGGGAGAATCTCGACCAGGGTCGTCCGCCGGTCGGTCGGGTGGGGGACCCGTCGCACCAGACCGCCCGTCTCCAGCCGGTCCACCGCATTGGTGACGCTGGTCGGATGCACCTGCAGGCGGGCACCGACCTTGTTGAGGGGGAGGGCGCCGGAGCGGGTGAAGCTGAGCAGGGTCAGCAGCTCGAAGCGGGCGAAGGTGAGATCGAACGGCCGGAGCGCGGCGTCGATGCGGGCCAGGTAGACCTGCTGGACCCGCATGACGGAGGTCACGACGGCCATGCCGTCGGCGGCCTCCCCCCAGCCGTGGTCGACCCACTGTCGACGGGCCTCCTCGATCGGATCGAACGGGAGCGGGTGGCGGGGCGTCATGCAGGTTCCTCCTCGGGGGCGGCGGGATGGCGTGACATTAGTTGGATATCCAACTATCGTACGTAAAATGGAATACCGGAAGACCGACCCACGGACAGCCGGGCGCCGGGCAGTGTTGCACCGGCCCCGGTTCCCGGTGCGCTTCGTGACGGCGGCCAGCCTGTTCGACGGGCACGATGCCGCCATCAACATCATGCGTCGACTGCTCCAGGCGCAGGGGGCCGAGGTGATCCACCTCGGCCACAATCGCTCGGTCGACGAGGTGGTCAGGGCGGCGGTGGCCGAGGACGTCCAGGGGGTCGCCATCAGCTCCTATCAAGGCGGCCACATCGAGTACTTCAAGTATCTGGTTGATCGACTGAAGGCCGAGGGCCGCGGTGACATCAAGGTCTACGGCGGCGGCGGCGGTGTGATCGTCCCAGCAGAGATCGCCGAGCTCGAGGCCTACGGGGTGCAACGGATCTTCTCGCCGGCCGACGGGCAGCGGCTCGGACTCGAGGCGATGATCAACCTCCTCATCGAAGAGTGCGACATCGACCTCGCCCATAGCCAGCCGGGAGACCTCTCCGACCTGCTGGTCGGCGACGTGTCGGTCCTGGCACGGGTGATCACCGCCATCGAGTCGGGCACCCTCGACCCGTCGGTACGTGCCGACCTCGTGGTCGCAGCCCGACAACGCACCACACCGGTCGTCGGCATCACCGGCACCGGGGGGTCCGGCAAGTCGTCGCTCACCGACGAGCTGATCCGCCGGTTCCGGCTCGATCAGGAGGACAAGATCCGCATCGCCGTGCTGGCCGTCGATCCCTCCCGGCGGAGAGGCGGAGGGGCCCTCCTCGGTGACCGGATCCGGATGAACGCCATCGACACCCCGCAGGTGTTCTTCCGGTCCCTCGCCACCCGAGGAGCCAACTCGGAGATCCCCTCCCCTGTTCCGGAGGTTATCAACGCGTGCCGCGCCGCCGGGTTCGACCTGGTGATCGTGGAGACGCCCGGGATCGGCCAGGGGGATGCCGCCGTGGTCGACGTTGCCGACCTCTCCCTCTACGTGATGACCCCCGAGTTCGGGGCGGCGTCCCAGCTCGAGAAGATCGACATGCTCGACCTGGCGGACGTGGTGGCGATCAACAAGTTCGACCGGCGGGGGGCCGAGGACGCGCTGCGCTCGGTCAGCCGCCAGTGGGTCCGCAACCATCCCGGCGCCGGAGCGGACGGCGAGGGGTTGCCGGTGTTCGGGACCATCGCCTCCCGATTCAACGACGACGGGACCACGTCCCTTTACCAGTACCTGCGGGACGCATTGGCCGATATCGGGCTGTCCGTGAATGCGGGGACTCTGTCACCAGTCGCGGATCGGGTGTCCTCCAGCTCATCGGCGATCGTCCCGGCCGACCGGGTCCGCTACCTGGCCGAGATCGCCGCCACCGTGCGCTCCTACCACGAGGCGACCCGCCGGCAGGCGGACGCGGTGCGGCTGGCCCGCCAGGTGGCGGCCACCGGCGAACGGATCGCGTTGCGCTCGGTCGGCGGAATCCCGCCGGAGCTGGCCGACCTGTCCGCCGAGGCGGAGGCCGCGGTCGACCCGGCCAGCGAGGCGCTGCTGGGCGAGTTCGCCCGGCTCCGCGACGAGCTCGCCGGGGACGAGCTCACCCCCCCGGCGGGTGCCGGCGGGAAGCCGGTCCCCCTGTGGCGGGAGTCGCTGTCGGGGACCCGGGTGCCCCGGGTCGCATTGCCGCGTTCCACCGACGACGGCGACCTGCTCCGCTGGCTGCGCTCCGAGCACCTCCCGGGACACTTCCCCTTCACCGCCGGCGTGTTCCCGTTCAAGCGCGACGACGAGGACCCGGCGCGCATGTTCGCCGGCGAGGGGGACCCGTTCCGCACCAACCGGCGGTTCCACCTGCTGGCCGAGGGCCAGCCCGCCACCCGGCTGTCCACCGCCTTCGACTCGGTCACCCTCTACGGCCGCGACCCCGACACACCCCCCGACGTCTACGGCAAGGTCGGGACCTCGGGGGTGTCGATCGCCACGCTCGACGACATGAAGGCGCTGTATGCCGGCTTCGACCTCTGCCATCCGGCCACCTCGGTGTCGATGACCATCAACGGTCCGGCACCTGTCCTCCTCGCCATGTTCTTCAACACCGCCCTCGACCAGCAGCTCGACCGGTTCACGGCCGAGCACGGCCGGGTGCCCGACGCGGACGAGGCCGCCGCGGTGCGGGCGCGTACGCTGCGAACGGTGCGGGGCACGGTCCAGGCCGACATCTTGAAGGAGGATCAAGGCCAGAACACCTGCATCTTCTCGACCGAATTTTCGCTCAAGGTGATGGCCGACATCCAGGAGTTCTTCGTCGCGAACGAGGTCCGCAACTTCTACTCGGTGTCCATCTCCGGCTACCACATCGCCGAGGCCGGGGCCAACCCCATCACCCAGCTGGCGTTCACCCTGGCGAACGGGTTCACCTACGTGGAGTCCTACCTGGCCCGGGGCATGGCCGTCGACGACTTCGCCCCCAACCTGTCCTTCTTCTTCTCCAACGGCATGGATCCGGAGTACACGGTCATCGGCCGGGTGGCCCGCCGCATCTGGGCCATCGCCCTGCGCGACCGCTACGGGGCGTCCGAGCGCTCGCAGAAGCTCAAGTACCACGTCCAGACCTCGGGACGGTCCCTGCACGCCCAGGAGATGGCCTTCAACGACATCCGGACCACCTTGCAGGCCCTGTGCGCCATCAACGACAACGCCAACAGCTTGCACACCAACGCCTACGACGAGGCGGTGACCACCCCGTCGGAGGAATCGGTCCGGCGGGCGCTCGCCATCCAGATGGTCATCAACAAGGAGTGGGGGCTGACCATGAACGAGAACCCCCTCCAGGGGAGCTTCATCGTGGAAGACCTCACCGACCTGGTGGAAGAGGCGGTGCTGGCCGAGCTGGACCGGATCAGCGAGCGCGGCGGCGTGCTCGGCGCCATGGAGACCGGCTACCAGCGGGGGCGCATCCAGGACGACTCCATGCTCTACGAGCACCGCAAGCACGACGGCACCCTGCCCATCGTCGGGGTCAACATGTTCACCGCCGGATCCGGTGGGGCGCCTCCCGACACGATCGAGCTCGCCCGGGCCACCGAGGACGAGAAGGAGGGCCAGATCCGCCGCCTGGCCGAGTTCCACCGGCGCCACGCGGATGACGCCTCCCCGGCGCTGGACACCCTGCAGCAGGTCGCCCTCAGCGGCGGGAACGTCTTCGCGGCCCTGATGGACACCGTCCGCCACGCCTCCCTGGGAGAGATCACCCGGGCGTTGTTCGAGGCGGGCGGCACCTACCGCCGGAACGTGTAGGCGTCTCCGGGCACCCGGCCCGTCCGGAGCACCCGGACCAACCCGTCGGGACCGGCGCGGCTGTCACCGGACCCGGTGGCACGAGACCGCGTAGTCGCCGCCGGTGAACGGTGCGCCGGACCAGGTGGCCCACCGGTCCTCGAGCTTCAGCCCGGCGCTCCGGCAGTGCTCGTCGTAGGCGTCGAGGTGGTAACCACGGTCGAGCCGGAAGCCGGCCACCAGACGGCCGCCGGGCGCCAGGTGCCGGCGGCATCCCGCCACCAACGCCTCCTGGGTGCCTTCCGGGGTGAAGATCGGCACGTTCCCGGCCATCACCACCACGTCGAAGACCCGCCCCAGGTCGAAGGCGGTGAGGTCGTCGACGATCCAGGTGAGCTCGGGAGCGAGCCGCCGGGCGGTGGCGATCATCGAGGCGGCGGCGTCGACCCCGACCACCTCGATGCCCCGCTGGGCGAGCTCGCGCCCGACGCGCCCGGTGCCGCAGCCGGCGTCGAGCACGGAGGAGGGCGCCAGCCCGTGCACGAAGTCCGCTTCGCCGTGGACCATGACCCCCTTCGACGCCAGCGCGTCGAACCGTTCCTGGTACGTGTCGCCGTCCCATCCCATGCGCCCATTGTGGTCCAGCGCGGGACGGCGCCGGTCGGTCGGGGAGCGCTGCGACACCCGGTCGCTAGGTTGGTCCGATGGCGCACCCGGGACCGCTCGAGCTGGGGAGGGGCGTGGTGGTCGGGCCCGGGGCCCCCGTGCCCTCCGGGTGGGAGTCGCGCCCGCGGGTGCTCGTCGACGCGGCTGGGGTGGCGGATCCTGCGCCGGTGGTGGCCGAGCTCCACCGGGCGTGGCTGCTCCGCCGGCCGGTGGTGGTCGAGCTCGCCGCCGATCCGGCCGAGCTCCGGTCCCCCGAGCACTACGGCGGCCCCGTGTACGGCCTCCGCCCGGAGTTCGAGTTCAGCCGGGAGCGGCTCCAGTTCCTCGTGTGGGCGAACACCTACGACGCCCGGTCCGGGGAGCCGGTGTGGTGGCACGGTCGGCGCACCTCCCGGCGGTTCGCGGGTGACGGTGTGGCCGAGGGCGGCCCGGCCGACCTGCTCCTCGCCGACGGAACGCCGGTCTACGTCGACGGTGGACCGCCGGACCCGCCGCCGCTGCCGGGGGGAGCGCCGGGCGTCGTCCACCGGTGGAGTGCCGAGGCCGGCCGGTTGACCGTGGCCCGCGACGACACCACCACCGCCGACCTGGCCGCGGACCAGCGGGCAGCGGTCGACCACCGGTCCGGCCCCGCCCGGGTGATCGCCCCGGCGGGCTCGGGGAAGACCCGGGTGCTCACCGAGCGGCTCCGTCACCTGGTCGCCGACCGCGGGAACCCCCCGGGCTCGGTGAGCGCGGTGGCCTACAACGCCCGGGCGGCGGCCGAGCTGCGGGATCGGTGCGGCCCCCTGGTGACCCCGGACGGTCCGGCGATCCGGACCCTGAACGGCACCGGGCTGTGGATCTGCAACCGGTTCGGTGGGATGGGCCGCCTCCGGGTCCTGGAGGAGCCCGGCGTGCGGGACCTGGTCCAGCGGCTGTTCGGGGTGCGGCGCCAGGCGAACACCGACACGGTGGCTCCCTACGTGGAGGCACTGTCGGCGGTCCGCCTCGGGCTCGCCCCGCCGGAGCGCGTGGAGGCGGCCTTCCCCGACGCCGCCGGGCTCGCCGAGGGGTTCGACCGGTACCGGGCCGAGCTGGCGGCCCTGGGGGCGGTCGACTTCGACGAGCAGATCTACCGTGCCATCGAGATCCTGGTGACCAACCCCGACGCCCGGGTGGCGGCACAGACCCGGTGCCGGCGCGTTCTCGTCGACGAGTTCCAGGACCTGACGCCCGCCCACCTGCTCCTGATCCGCCTCCTCTCCGCCCCCGGCTACGACTGCTTCGGCGTCGGCGACGACGACCAGGTGATCTACGGCTATGCGGGGGCGACGCCCGAGTTCCTCATCGACTTCCCGACGTACTTCCCCGGGGCCACCGGGTACGCGCTCGAGGTCAACTACCGGTGCCCGGCGCCGGTCGTCGTCGCCGCCAGCAGTCTCCTCTCCTACAACCGTCGTCGCCTCGCGAAGACCATCCGCCCCCACTGCGGGGGCGACAACGGGCTACGGGACGACGGAAGCCCTCCCACTCTTCCGGTGCCCGGGGCGGTCCCGCCGACGGGCGGGGCGGTGGTCGTGCGAACGGCTCCGGCCGACGAGCTGGCGGGCGTCGCCGTCGCCGTCTGCAAGGGGTGGATCGCCTCCGGGGTCGGTCCGGAGGACATCGCCGTCCTGGCGCGGGTGAACGCGGCCCTGCTCCCGGTGCAGGTCGCCTGTTCGGAGTCCGGTCTCCCCTGCACGGCCCCCCTCGGCACGGCCGTGCTCGCGAGGACCGGCATCCGCGCCGCGCTCGCCTACCTGCGGATCGGCAGCGATCCCGGCCAGATCGACGTGGCCGACGTGAGAGACACCATCCGACGACCCTCGCGGGGTATCGCCCCCATGGTCGCGGACATGGTGACCAAGGGCCGGTCCACCTCGGTCGCGGAGATCCGCCGACTGGCCGGTCGGCTGACCGGCCGTGATGCCCCCAAGTTGGCCGCCTACGCGGACGACCTCGAGGCCGTGGCCGCCAGCTGCGGGCGATCGACCGCAGCCGCTCTGGACACCATCCGTACCGGCATCGGGCTCGACGAGACACTCGAGGCACTCGACTCGTCCCGGAGGGAGGTCGACCGGTCGACCCACCGGGACGACCTGGTCGCCCTGGCCTCGGTCGCCTCCCTCCACTCCGAGGCGTCGACCTTCGAGCAGTGGCTGCGCGAGGTGCTCTCCCGCCCGCCCGCGTCCTCTCCCGCCGTCGAGCTCTCGACGGTCCACCGGATCAAGGGGAAGGAGTGGGGCCATGTGGTCGTCTTCGGCGCCTCGCGCGGCCTGTTCCCCCACCGTCTCGCCGGGGACGACGAGGAGGAGCGGCGTGTGTTCCACGTGGCGGTCACGCGGGCGCGGACCCAGGTCGTGGTCGTGGGAGACGCGGGGGCGCCCTCCCCGTTCCTGGCGGAGCTCGACGGGAGCGGACCGCGGCCGGATCCAGGCGTCGGTCCATCGGGCACCCGCCGGCGCCGGGTCGACCCGAGCGGCCCCGGACAGCCCGGGCCGCTTGGACGGACGGACGCCGTCCCGCGTGGCGGGGGGAGGCCGTCGGCCTCCGCTCCGGACGCGGTCGAGCGGTCCCTGCGCGCCTGGAGGTCGGCCGTCGCCAGACGCGAACGGGTCCCCGCCTACGTGGTCCTGAACGACCAGGAGCTGACAGGGATCGCCACCCGGGCGCCCGGGACGCTCGCCGAGCTGGCCGGATGCCGGGGGATGGGCCCGATCAGGCTGGAGCGGTGGGGTGACGAGATCCTGGCCGTGATCGGCGAGGCGGCGCCCGGACCGGGCTGAGGCCCGGCTTCAGGCCGGGGCCGGTCCCCGGTCCCGCCGGTGGGGTTCGGAGTGGTCCCAGTCGGCCAGCAGGGTCCGGAGCGCGGTCATCAGGATCAGCGGCTGGTCGAGCATGGCGTGGTGACCCGCCTCGGGGAGTTCGATGACCGGTGTCACCCGTCCCAGCTTCTCGAACATCGACCGCCCGATGTCGGCGGTGACCAGTCCGTGCTCCGACCGCAGGAGGGCGAACCGGCAGCGCACCCGCTCCAGGTAGGGGAGGGCCACCCCGCGCAGCCCATTACCGAACTGGGCGAAGACCTCCCGGTCGAACTTCCACTGCCATCCGCCGGGAACCTGGCGGATCGAGTGGCGGGCCACGTAGTCGACGACGTAGGGGAGGTAGTGTTCCTGGGCCGGGATGGTCCGGAAGTGCCGCACCGCTTCCTCGACGGTGAGGTAGACGCGTGGGCGCCCGAATGCCTCGCGCAGCCGGTAGGCCCCGATCTCCGGGTCCGGCACCGTGACCGGGGAGTCGCACACGATCGCTCCGGTCACCCGTTCCCCGTGCCGGGCCGCAGTGGCGATGGTGACGAGCCCGCCCATGCTGTGCCCGACGATGACCGGTGGACCGCTGATCCCCCCGGCCGACGCCACCGCCATCACCTCCTCCGTCCACTGCTCCAGCGAGTACTCCCGGCGGTGCCCGCTGTCGCCGTGGCCGGACAGGTCCACGCAGACCACCCGGAAGTCGGAGGCGAAGGTGGCCGCCACGTGGGTCCACCAGTGCGCGTGTGCTCCCCCGCCGTGGACGAAGACCAGTCCACGGGTTCCGGCCGGTCCGTAGACGAGCGCATGGATGTCGCAGCCGTCCACCTCGACGTGGACGTCGTCCTGGGGGATGGCGAGCGCGCGCCGGAACCAGTCGGGGGACATCGGTGCGGTCGGTGCCGGTTGCTGGTCCATGGGCAGATCATCCATGGGCAGATCAGAGCACACTGCGGCCGGAACCTGCCGGAACCTGCCGGGTCGGCCGCATGGCACTGCGCCCTGCGTGCCGAGGTGGCCGACCGACCCCGACCGTCGGCCGACTCAGCCTCACCGACCCCGACCGTCGGCCGCCGGCCGGCGATTCAGCTCCGACCGTCCCGTCTCCGGGTCGACCAGCAGCTCGAGGGTTCCGGACCGGAGCAGGGTCGGCTCGGAGCGGTCGACCAGATCGGGGCAGACCGCGGCCCGGCCCTCCCGGGCGAGCCGGTCCGATTCGCGGCCGCTGGCGACGACGTCGTCGAAGAGGGCCCGGCCGGACCGGCCCACCAGGCCGAGGTCGTCCGAGACGAAGGCCAGGCCACCCGACAGCGCCACCGTCCTGGCCCAGGTGGTCATCTGCTCGGGGGTGAGGTCGGTGGCCGTCTCGCGCACCATGACGCAGTCGGGGTCGTTGAGCCACAGGCGCCGGTGCAGGTGCGACCGGGCCAGCGTGCCGGCCACGGCGAAGCGGGTGGCCGGCTGGGTGCGGAGGTAACCGGGGACGACCTCCGCCTCGGGCGCCAGGTCCCACAGCGGGGCGACGTCCGGGCCGATCCGACAGCTGTCGACCACTCCGACCACGTTGGCCAGGGGTACGCCGCAGCCCAGGAGGAAGGTCTCCTCTCCGGCTCCCCGGCGGATGGCGTCGAACCCGGCCCGGACCCGTTCGGCCGGCGTCATCGTCTCGTCGTGGCAACCGCCCTCGATCGACGGCGAGAAGGTGAAGTCGAGCTTGAGGTAGCCGAACCCGGCGCCGACCAGCTCGGACGCAACGGACTCCAGGTGGTCGGTCACCTCGGGGTTGGAGGTGTCGAGCGTGTAGACCGTGCCGTCCGCCGTTCCGGTCCACGCCGGGTTCCACCAGGCACGGACCGGGTGTCCGCCCTCGGGCCCGTCCCGGCTCCCGGCCGTCTCCCGCACCACCCACCCGGGGTGCCGGTCGAAGAGCTCGGAGCCGGGGCCCACTAGGAACGGGGCGATCCAGAGCCCCGGGACCCGCCCGCTTTCCCGGACGGCGCCCGCCAGCGCATCGAGCGACGAGGGGAACGCGTCGTTGCACGCCAGCCAGTCGCCCAAGGCCCGCTGGTAGCCGTCGTCCAGCTGGAACACCTCGAACGGCCAGTCGTCGGACCGGGCCAGCTCGGCGCGGAAGTCCCGCTCGGTCACCGTCTCGAAGTAGTGGTACCAGCTGCACCAGCCGGTCAGGTAGGGGTGGTCGACCCGGGCCCGGTGGCGTCTGCCGACGTCGGTGGCCCAGCTCGCCAGCTTGGCCGGTCCGTCGGCGTCCGCCCGGTCGTCGACCACGATCCGGTGCAGGGACCGGGAAGCGCCGGCGTCCAGGCGGGCGCCTCCGAGGAAGGCCTCCGCCCGGCACTCGGCGCCGCCGCTCCGGGTGCCTGCACCCCCGGCGTCCCCGTCGGCGCGGCGCAGCCGGACGGTGCCGTCGTGCCGGTCGCCCCCGTCGAACCCGAGGAGGAGCGGAGCTCCCGCTGCCGGCCCCCCGGTGACCAGCGCCACCCACTCGGAGCGGAGCTCGTCCCCGACCACTGGCTCGGCGTCGGCGTGATGGGCGGACCGGAGGATCCTCGAGGCCCGTGCGGTGGACGGATCGCTGTGGTGGCCGAGGACCCGGTGCGCGCTGGGCGACCACGACTGGTACCCGTTCGCCAGCAGGCCCAAGGGCGCAGCGCCACCGTCGACGGAGAACACCAGGGTGACGGACCGGACCCGCACCGGGCCGTCGGACCGGTTGGCGACGGACCATGCCAGGGTGGTGACGCCTCCTGCGTCGGTGGTCGCGTCGACGCCGACGTCGACGGTGACCGGACCGAGGTCGGCGCGTGCCGGCAGCCCTCCGAGAGGTGCGTCCAACCGCACCAGCCCGGTGACCGGATCGCCGAGTGTGACTTCGAGCCTGATCGGGTGTGCCTGCACGTCTCTCATTGTGGTCGGCCGCGTCCGCCGTTGCCGACCCGGTCACCTGGCAGCCCGTGGCCATCATCCCGGTACCGGTACAGGATCCGGCCCGCGGTGACAGTGCCGGACGCCGGCAGCGTGCCTACCCTGGCGGGGTGCCCCCCGGCCCGCCCGAACGTCCGAACCCCGAGGCCGGACCGATGCCCGATGGGTCGGTCCCCCCTGGGCGGCGGGCGATCGGGGTGGCCACAGTGGTCGTCGCCGTGGCCGTCGCGGCGGCCCTGTCGGGGTGGGCGAGTGGGTGGCAGCGCTACACGTGGGGAGCGCGTTTCGGAACGTTCGGGAGCGCCGCCGCCGTCCTGGGCCTCGGCGCGTGGTGGGCCCGGGCGAGGCGTCCATGGGATCGCACCGGCGCCGACGGTGCGACCGCGGGTCGGATCCGCGGCTGGGGGTGGGCCTGGGTGGTCGTCGTCGCAGTCGCCGTCACCTGGGACGTCCTGGCACTGCTCACACCGCCGGACCGCCACCACCTGACCCTCAGCGCCCTCGAGCTGGCCGAGCGACCGTTCCACGCGCTGGTCTTCGCGCTCTGGCTGCTCATCGGATGGGTCCTGGCGACGACGCCGCTGGGACGTCCGCCCCTCGGCGGCGAGCCCCCGGAGGAGGGACAGCGGTGACCGCGTCGCACTGGAGCGCTCAGATCACCGCCGTGGTCGTCGGCTCGGACAAGCCGGCCGGGCTCGCATTCTGGTCGGTGGTGATCGCCGCACTGTTCGGCCTCGAGCTGCTGGCCCGCCGGTACCCCGAACGACTGCCGTCGTTCGCCTCCGTGGTGGGGCACTACCTGGGCCATCCCGCCTGGCGGGCGGCGGCGGTCGCAGTGTGGCTCTTCGCGGGGTGGCATCTCTTCTCGCACTGATGTTCCCCGCTCGCTCGGTACCGGCCTCCTCGCCGCCCGCCACGGTTGCTGCCACAATGCACGGATGCGAGGACGGCGGTGACCGGGCCGGACGCGGACGGCGACGGAGGGGAGCCGGCCCTGGTGCCCCTGCCGGTCCAGCCCGAAGAGGTGTCCTTGCCGGACGACGACTGGCCCCACGGGGAGGCCCCCGACCCCGCTCGGCTCGCCTCCGTGGTCGACGAGGCGTTCGGGGAGGACGGTCCCCTGGCGACCACCTACGCGGTCCTGGTGGTCCACCGGGGCCGCCTGGTCGCCGAGCGGTACGGCGGTGGCGTCCCCCGCGGCGACGGCTCGGTCGAGCCCGTCGGCGCCGGCACCCGCCTGGGATCGTGGTCGATGGCCAAGTCGATGCTCCACGCGGTGGTCGGCATCCTGGTCGCCGAGGGGTCCCTTGGGCTCGACGAGCCGGCACCGGTCCCGCAGTGGCAGGCGCTGGGGGACCCCCGCCGGGCCATCACGCTGGAGCACCTGTTGGACATGCGGGACGGACTCGACTTCGCCGAGGACTACGAGGACGCGGGTCGTTCGGACGTGATCGAGATGCTCTTCGGCGCCGGGAGGTCCGACGTGGCGGCGTTCGCAGCCGACCGTCCTCTGGCGGCAGCCCCCGGTAGGCGGTTCTCCTATTCGAGCGGCACGTCGAACATCGTCTCCGGCATCGTGGCGGCAGCGGTGGGACCGGGGGCCGCCTACCGGCGGTTTCTGGACGAGCGGCTCTTCGCCCCCATCGGGATGCGCTCCGCAGAACCCGGGTTCGACGACGCCGGGACCTGGGTGGCATCGTCCTTCGTCGACGCCACCGCCCGCGACTTCGCCCGGTTCGGCCTGCTCGTGCTCCGCGACGGCCGCTGGGGCAGGCATCGCATCCTGCCGGAGGGATGGGTCGACCACGGCCGCAGGGAGCGGTCCGACGACCCGGAGTCGGGCTGGGGCTACGGCGCCCACTGGTGGCTGACCCGCGACCGTCACGGCTCCTTCTGGGCGAGTGGGTACGAAGGACAGTCGATCACGGTCAGCCCCGGTCTCGACGCCCTGGTCGTGCGCCTGGGACGGACCCCGGAGGTGGGGTACCCCGCGCTCGCCGCCTGGCGGGCGCGGGTCCTCGACGCCCTGACCTGACGCCTTCGCGCTGCGCCGACTTCCGCCCCGGGCCGTGCGTGTGATACGACCACGGAGGGCAACCGGGCCCGAGCCGGAGGCACCGCAGGGGGGACCATGACCGACACCGCAGCGCGAGAGACCGACACCCGTACGACCGGTGCGGCGGATCCTCTGATCGACGAGCTCCACGACTGGCTCGGCGTCCACTGGGATCCCGACCTCACGGTCGGCGCCTGGTGGGAGCTCCTCGGGCTGGCCGGCTGGTCGGCGCCCTCCTTGCCAATCACCGGCTACGGTCGGGGACTGCCCCGCAACGACTCGGTACGCGTCGCCCAGGCCATCGACCGGTTCGGGGCCCTTGGCGCCCCCGGTGGCCTCGGCCTGCTGCTGGCGGCGCCCACCATCGCCACCCACGGGACGCGCGAGCAGATCGACGGGTACGTGCGTGACATCGTCACCGGCCGGCGGTCGTGGTGCCAGCTGTTCAGCGAGCCGTCCGCCGGGTCGGACCTGGCGGGGCTCCAGACCCGCGCCGTCCGCGACGGCGACGAGTGGGTGGTCAACGGGCAGAAGGTCTGGACGTCGAACGGGCGCAAGGCCGATCTGGGCATGCTCCTGGCGCGCACCGACCCCGACGTCCCCAAGCACCAGGGCATCACGTACTTCGCCATCGAGATGATCCAGCCGGGCGTGGAGATCCGGCCGCTGCGCGAGATGACCGGCCGGGCCCTGTTCAACGAGGTGTTCCTCACCGATGCCAGCGTCGCCGACGCCGCCATCATCGGCGGGGTCAACCAGGGGTGGGCGGTGGCGAACACCACCCTGGCCAACGAGCGGGCCGGCCTCGGATCCGGTGGTGGGGGCGCGGCAGCCAGCATGGCGGTGCCGGGGACGGTCGGAGGCGACCTCGACCGGCGGGCCGGCGACTTCGTCGCCGATCGCAAGGGCCGGAGCCGGGCCGGGGATGGTGGCGATGGCGAGGCGGTGGCCCGACAGGTCACCGGGGGCGGCGCGTCGTTCCTCGCCGACCTGGCGACCCGCAACGGGGTGGCCGGCGATCCGACGGTCCGCCAGGGGCTGGCCCAGCTCTACACCTGGGGCGAGCTGGGGAGGTTCAACGGGCTCCGTCTCAAGGCGGTCAAGGCGCAGGGTGGGGACATCCCCGGGATGCCCAACATCTCTAAGCTCTCGATGAGCCACATCATGCGGCTCTCCCGCGATCTCGGACTGCGGATCGCCGGGGCGTCGGGCATGCTGCACGCCTACGGTGCGGGGGATCCCCCCGGGATCGCACCGGTGGACCCCCTGGTGAACGCGGTGACCGAGATGGCCCTGCTGGCCCAGGCGCCCCCCATCTACGGGGGCACCGACCAGATCCAGCGCAACATCATCGGCGAGCGGGTGCTCGGGCTGCCCAAGGAGCCGAGCAGCGACCGGACCACGCCGTTCTCCGCCCTCCCGAAGAACAACTGACGGGCCCGGGCACGACGATGGAGGTCGACCCGACCGCGGCCGGCATGGACCCGGAGCGTCTCGAGCGGATCACCGAGCATTTCGAGTCCCGCTACGTGGTCCCCGGCCGGATCGCCGGCTGCCAGATCACCGTGGCGCGCGGGGACCGCGTCGCCTACTCGCGCTCGATCGGCACCATGGACCGGGAACGGGGCGCCCCGGTGACCGATGGCACCATCTGGCGGATCTACTCGATGACCAAGCCGATCACCTCGATCGCCCTCATGCAGCTCTACGAGCGCGGGGACTTCCAGCTCACCGACCCGGTGCACCGCTTCATCCCCGAGTGGACGGACCTGAAGGTGGAGGTGCGGGACGAGGACGGCTCGGTCCGGGAGGTGGCGCCCGAGCAGCCCATGTCGATCCGCGACGCGCTCATGCACATGACCGGGCTCGCCGGCAGCGTGGTGCCCGACCACCCCGTCGACCACCGGTATCAGGCCGCCCTGCAGGCGGCGGGATCGGGCATGACGCTCGAGGGCGCCAGCTCGCTCCTCGCCCGCCTGCCGCTCAAGTTCCACCCGGGGACGCGCTGGAACTACGGGTTGTCCACCGACATCTGCGGACGGCTGGTGGAGATCATCTCCGGCCTGCGCTTCGACGAGTACCTGCGGCGTGAGATCTTCGAGCCCCTCGGGATGGCCGACACGGGGTTCAGCGTGCCGGAGGCGTCGGCCGACCGCTTCGCCGCCTCGTACACGTACCGTCCCGGCGAGCCACCCGTCCTGTTCGACGATCCGGAGACGAGCGCCTACCGCCGGCAACGCTCGTACCTCTCCGGCGCCGGCGGTCTGGTGTCGACCTCCGCCGACTACCTCCGGTTCTGCCAGATGCTGCTGGGGGACGGGCAGCTCGACGGCGTGCGGATCGTCGGACGGAAGACCCTTGAGCTCATGACGGTCAATCACCTCCCCGGCGGGGGCGATCTCAGCCGGTTCGCCCTCGGCGGGTTCGGCGAGTCCGGGTTCGAAGGGGTCGGGTTCGGGCTCGGCTTCGCCGTCGGGCTGGGCCCGGCCGCCACCGCCGTGGTGGGCTCCTTCGGCGAGTACTACTGGGGGGGTGCGGCCAGCACCGCGTTCTGGGTGGACCCGGTCGAGGACCTGACCGCCGTCTTCATGACCCAGCTCCTCCCGTCGACCGTGTACCCGTTCCGCGCCCAGCTGCGCGCTCTCGCCTATCAGGCCTTGGTGGACTGAGCCGCCCGTGCGCGCCCCGTGCGCGATTGCCGGGGCCGAGGTACCTCCTGTCACCCCGGCCTTGTAGGGTGCACGTATGGCCGACCAGTCGCACTTCTCCGACCTCGCCATGGAGTACATGCCCGCCCTGTACTCCGCCGCTCTGCGCATGACCCGCAACCCGTCCGACGCCGAGGACCTCGTCCAAGAGACCTACCTCAAGGCGTACCGGTCCTTCGCCGGCTTCGAGGAGGGCACCAACCTCAAGGCCTGGCTGTACCGCATCCTCACCAACACCTACATCAACTCCTACCGGGCGAAGAAGCGCCGCCCCGAGATCGCGGACGTCGAGGACGTGGAGGACCTCTACCTCTACCACCGGCTCGCCGGAGGCCAGTCGGCCGGGCTCGGGCGCAGCGCGGAGGACGAGGCGCTCGACCGCTTCACCGACACCGACGTGAAGGCCGCCATCGAGTCCCTCCCCGACTCGTTCCGGATGGCGGTGCTGCTGGCGGACGTCGAGGGCTTCTCCTACAAGGAGATCGCCGACATCACCGACGTGCCCATCGGTACCGTGATGAGCCGCATCCACCGCGGAAGAAAGGCGCTGCAGAAGGCGTTGTTCGAGTTCGGAAGCGCACGCGGCCTCGTCGGGGCCGCCGGTGACGGCAGGTAGGGAGATCGTGAGCGCAGGTGACCAGAAGGCCGAGTCGGGGGGCGCAAAGCCGGTGACCGTCTTCGTCAACTGCGACGAGACGATCGAGCGGCTGTACTCCTACCTCGACGGAGAGCTGACCGAGGAGCGACGTCGCGAGATCGCGCTCCACCTCGACCTCTGCGGTCCGTGCGTCGACGCCTTCGGCTTCGAGTCCGAGCTCCGCAAAGTCATCGCCAACCGGTGCCGGGACCACGTTCCGGATACGCTGATCGACCGGGTGGCCAGCGCCCTGCACGACGAGCAGGTCCGTCAGCAGAACTGACCGGCGGCGGGGCCGGTCGCCCGGGTCTCGACGGGTCGGTCGGCGCCGATCGGCGTCCGGCGCCGTCGATCCCTACACTGGCGGGATGACCGCCACCTTGGACACCGGCGGGGACGGTCCGGCCGGGACCCCCGCGTTCGACACCCCCGATCCGGGGCCCGGTGCGGTCGCCTGGGACGTGGCGGAACGGGTTGCTGCGTGGGTCGGCACGCGGCGGGGCCTCCCCGTGCCGTACCGTCCGGACCTCCTGCAGGCCGAGTTCGAGGAGCTGACTGCGCGCGCGGAAGAGCTGGTGACCGCCTCCACCGGCCTCCGCTCCCTGGCGGGGCCGGCCCGGGCGCAGGTCACCGACCGGGCCGGTTGGGTACGGGTCAATATCGCCTCCTTCCAGCGGTTGGTCGGCCCTCACCTCGACCGTCTGGCCTCCTCCCGGATCGTCGCGTCGACCGGCCCGGTCGCCGGGCGCCTCGCCGCTCCGCTGGCGGCGGCAGGCCGGACGGCGACCGGCACCCAGATGGGGATGGTGCTCGGTTGGCTATCGACGCGGGTGCTCGGCCAGTACGACCTGCTCCTGACGGAGGAGGCGGTGGCCGACCAGGACCTGGTCTACTTCGTGGGACCGAACGTGGTGGCGCTGGAGCAACGCTACGGGTTCGAGCCGAGCGAGTTCCGGCTGTGGCTGGCGCTCCACGAGGTGACGCACCGCTGCCAGTTCACCGCCATCCCGTGGATGCGGGACTACTTCGTCTCGCTGGTCAGGGAGGGCCTCGGGTCGCTCGATCCGGACCCGAGCCGGTTCGCCGAGGCCCTGCGCCGGATAGCCGAGGAGATCCGTGCCGGGCGGAACCCGCTGCGCGACAACGGGGCTCTCGGGCTGGTGGCGACGCCGGAGCAGCTGGAGGGGCTCCACCGCATCCAGGCGCTCATGAGCCTGCTCGAGGGCCACGGGGACGTGACCATGGACCGGGCGGGCGCCGCCGTCATCCCGCACGCGGCGCGCTTCGGCGAGGTGCTCCGCCAGCGTCGCAACCAGACGCGGGGCCTGGCGCGGCTGCTCCAACAGCTGATCGGCATGGAGGCCAAGTTCCGCCAGTACGAGGAAGGCGAGCGGTTCATCGCCGCTGTCGAGGAGTCCGGTGGACCGGGACTGCTCGACCGCGCCTGGCGCGGTCCCGAGTGGCTTCCCTCCCTGGCCGAGATCCGCGACCCCTCGTCCTGGATCGCCCGCGTCGGTGCCGCTCCCGCGTTCGCCGGCTGATCCGCACGTCGCCGCGCTCCTGGCGCGGTGCACCTTCCCCGACGCGGGCGAGTCACTGGTGTGCGGGGTGTCGGGCGGTGCCGACTCCCTCGCCCTCCTGGTCCTGGCGGTGGCGGCGGGGTGCCGGGTGACGGCGGTCCACGTCGACCACGGGTTGCGGCGCGGCTCGTGTGCCGAGGCGGCGGTGGTCGAGGCTGCCGCCGCCCGGTACGGGGCCGCGTTCCGAGCCGAGCGGGTGGTCGTGGCCGACGGCCCGAACCTCGAGGAACGGGCGAGGACGGCTCGTCGCGCCGTGCTGGGCCCCGACGCCGCCACCGGGCACACCGCGGACGACCAGGCGGAGACCGTGTTGATCCGCCTGCTGCGCGGGGCGGGAGTCGACGGCTTGGCTGCCATGCGTGTCGGCCTCCGCCACCCGCTGCTCGGGCTCCGGCGGGCGGAGACCGTGGCGCTCTGTCGCCGCGAGGGGCTCCTCCCGGTGGAGGACCCGTCCAACGCCGACCCTCGCTTCCTGAGGAACCGGGTCCGTGCCGAGCTCCTCCCGTTGTGCGAGGACCTGGCCGGGAGGGACCTGGTCCCCGTGCTCGCCCGTCAGGCCCGGCTCCTGGCCGGGGACGCCGACGTGCTGGCGGCGGTGGCGGCCCTGGTCGACCCCGCCGATGCCCGGGCGGTCGCCGCCGCACCCGAACCGGTCGCCCGCCGCGCCCTGCGGGCCTGGCTGGCAAGGCAGGCCCCGCACCCGCCGTCCGCGGCCGAGGTCGAGCGGGTGCTCGACGTGGCGAGGGGCGGTCGGCTGGCTACCGAGGTGGCCTCAGGGGCGCGGGTCACCCGGTCGTCCGGCCGCCTGGCCCGGGAGGAGCCCGGTGGCGGGTCCGGTGGCGGGTCCGCTGGTCCGGCGGCGCCGGCCCCCGACCGAGCCGGTACAGTCGGCCCGTGATGCGGCCGAACGACGACCCGCCTGCGCGCTCCGGCCAGCGGGCCCGGCACGGTCCGGGTCCGGAGGTCGGTCCGGTCGTCGTCTCGGAGGAGGCGCTCCGTGAGAGGATCGCCGAGCTCGGCCGGGACATCACCGCCGACTACGCCGGTCGGCCGCCCCTCCTGGTGGGAGTGCTGAAGGGTGCCTTCGTGTTCATGAGCGACCTGTCGCGGGCGATCGGGCTACCCGTCCAGGTCGACTTCATGGCGGTCGCCTCCTACGGCAGCGCCACCCGCACGTCCGGGGTGGTCCGGATCGTCAAGGACCTCGACGCCGACCTGGCCGGCCAGCATGTGCTGGTCGTCGAAGACATCGTGGACAGCGGGCTCACCCTCAACTACCTCCAGCGCTACCTGCTCGCGCGCCGTCCGGCCAGCCTCGAGGTGTGCGCGCTGCTGGTCAAGGACGGGCAGCAACGGACCGCCCTCGACCTGCGCTACGTCGGATTTCACATCCCCCCTGATTTCGTGGTGGGCTTTGGCCTCGATGTCGACGAGCGTCTCCGCAACCTTCCTGCCGTGCATGCCTACGACGCGGGTGACCCCGATGTCTGAGCCCGTCCGATGACCGTCGATCTCGCCCGGGCCGAGCGGGCGGTCCTCGAGCTGCTCGCCGCGGTGGGGGAGGACCCCGACCGGGACGGACTGGTGAAGACTCCCTCCCGCGTCGCCCACATGTACCAGGAGCTCTTCGCCGGCATGGACGAGGATCCGTGTGACCACCTCGAGGTGACGTTCGCCGCCGACCACGACGAGATGGTGATGGTGCGCGACATCCCGTTCGCCTCCTTGTGCGAGCATCACCTGGTGCCCTTCATGGGCCGTGCCCACGTGGCGTACATCCCCGGGGACGACGGGCGTATCACCGGGCTGTCCAAGTTCGCCCGGCTGGTCGACGGCTTCGCCAGGCGACTGCAGGTCCAAGAGCGGATGACCACCCAGATCGCCGACTCCATCGAAGCTGCCCTGGTTCCCAAGGGGGTGCTGGTGGTGGTCGAGGCGGAGCACCTGTGCATGTCGATGCGCGGCGTGAAGAAACCCGGGACCCTGACCGTGACCTCTGCGGTCCGCGGTCTGTTCCGCACCGACTCGGCGACCCGTGCCGAGGCGATGCAGTTCGTGCACGGCCGCTGAGCGGCTCGCCAGGTCACGGCCGCTGAGCGGCTCGCCAGGTCACAGCCGCTGAGCGGCTCGCCAGGTCACAGCCGCTGAGCGGCTCGTGACCCCGCAGCGTCGGGGCGCCCCCTGGTTTACGCTGTGCCCCCATGCCCCCGCCGACCACCGAGGACCGACCGCTGGTCATGGGCGTGCTCAACGTGACCCCCGACTCGTTCTCCGACGGGGGACAGTGGTTCGAGGGCGCCGATGCGGTCGTCCGGGGGATGGAGATGGTCGGCGAGGGCGCGGACATCGTCGACGTCGGTGGCGAGTCGACCAGGCCGCGGGCCCGTCCCGTCCCGTTGGACGAGGAGTTGCGCCGGGTCCTCCCGGTGGTCGAGGCCCTGGCCCCCCACGTGCGGGTCTCCATCGACACGACCAAGGCCGAGGTGGCGACGGCGGCTGTGGCGGCGGGGGCCACGCTGATCAACGACGTGTCGGCGACCCTGTGGCAGGTGGCGGCGGACCACGGCGTCGGCTGGGTGGCGATGCACCGGAAGGGGACTCCCGCCGACATGCAGGACGCCCCCCACTACGACGACGTGGTGGGAGAGGTACGCGCCTTCCTCGCCGAGCGGGCCGCGACCGCGGCGGACGGCGGGGTGGCGGAGGTGTGGATCGATCCCGGCATCGGCTTCGGGAAGACGATCGGCCACAACCTCCGGCTCCTCGGGTCGGTGGACGCGCTCGTCGGGCTCGGTATCCCGGTGATGGTCGGCACCAGCCGCAAGTCGTTCCTGGGGGTGCTGTCCACCCCGCCCGGCCAGCCGCCGGCGCCGACCGGCGACCGGTTGGCGGCCTCGCTCGCCACGGCGACCTGGGCGATGAGCCAGGGCGCGCGGATGGTGCGGGTCCACGACGTCCCGGCCACGGTGCAGGCGGCGACCCTGGTCGGCCCGCCGGGCGGCCCGTCCATCGGGAGCGCGGCGAACGGGCGGCGGGACCGGCCGTGAGGGGCAAGTGGGCCGCCGGCATCCCTCCCCGCAACTTCACCTGGGTGATCAGGGACCGCCTGGCGGTCAGCGAGCGCCCGGGGGGATTCGCTCCCAACCACCGGAAGATCCGTCGCCAGGAGGAGCTCATCTGGCTCCGGGTGCAGGGCTTCACCCACGTCATCTCGCTCCTCCCCTCGACCCACAACCTCCGGGCCTACGCGGAGCACGATCTGCCCAGCACCCGGTTCGCCCTCCCTCCGGCCGGCACCGACAGCAGGGCCGTCCTCGCCGAGCTGTACCGCGACATCCACAGCCGCCTGCTGACCGGCGAGCGGGTGCTCGTCCACCAGGAGGAGATGGGGGACCGGGTCGCCGGCGTGGCCGCGGGCTACCTGTGCTGGTCGGGGCGCCTGCCGGGCGGTCCCCAGGCGACGATGGTGGTCGAACGCATCACGGGACACCCGATGGGGCCCGCGGGTCGCGAGCTCGTCGCAGTGGCCGGCCAGCTGACCCCCCCGCCGCGGGGCCCGGCGGGTGGCCCCCCTCCCGGCAGGGCCGAGGGCCCGGCGGGTGGCGGTCCGCCCCCGCCGCCGGACCGGCCGTTGCGGCCCGGACCGGGCACCCGGCGCCGGTGAGCGGGTCCTCACCTCCTCGTCCGCCGGCTCCGGCACCCGTGCCGGCGGACCGGATCGAGCTCCGCGGCCTGCGGCTCCTCGGGACGCACGGGGTGCTCGCCGAGGAGCGGTCCCGTCCCCAGCCGTTCGAGATCGACCTCGACCTGTCCGTCGACATGGCGGCCGCCGGCCGCTCGGACGACCTGGCCGACACGGTGGACTACGCGTCGGTGGTCGGCGCCGTGGCCGGAGTCGTGGCCGGCCGGCGCTCCTTCCTGCTGCTCGAGGCGCTGGCCGACGCCATCGCCGGCGAGGTGCTCACCGACCCCAAGGTGGGATCGGTGACGGTCGTGGTCCGCAAACTGCAGCCACCGTTGCCGGCGGACATCGGGACGGTCGGCGTCAGGCTCACGCGGACGCGGGGACCGCGGGACCGGTGACGGCTCCCGCCGGCGAGGAACGGACGGTCCGGGCTTTCCTCGGACTGGGCTCCAACCTCGGTGACCGCATGGCTCATCTCCGGCGCGCCGTGGACCAGCTCCGGGCGGGCAGCGCGATGCCGGTGACCGCGGTCTCCCCCGTGTACGAGACCGAGCCGATGGGGGGTCCGGCCGGGTCGGGTCCCTACCTGAACCTCGTGGTGGAACTGGCGGTCCCCCCGGGGATCGATCCCTATGCCCTGCTGGAGGAGTGTCGCAGGCTCGAAGCGTCCGCGGGACGGGTCAGGGCCGTGCGGTGGGGACCCCGGACGCTCGACGTCGACGTCCTGTGGGTGGACGGGATCGCCGTCGACGATCCCGAGCTGACGGTCCCCCACCCCCGGTGGCGCGAACGGCGGTTCGTCCTCGTTCCGTTGGGCGATCTCGCCCCCGACCTGGTCGACCCGGACGCGATCGCGGCTGCTGGTGGTGCGGTGGTACCGGCGGGTACACTGTGATCTTCTGCTGGAGGATTCTCTGACTCGAACGGCACCCGCTGGGGCCGGAACGTTGAAAAGGGGTCTCGTGAACAGAGTCCGACTGATCGGCCCGGGTCGGGCCGGGTGCTCGCTCGCCGCGGCGCTCGAGGCGGTGGGGGGCTACACGGTGGTCGGCGTGGTGCGGCACGGGGAGCCGGTGGCGCGCTCCGCCGAGGGTGCCGACATCGTGGTGCTGTCGGTCCCCGACCACGCGGTGGCTGCGGTGGCGGCATCGATCATCCCGTCGCCCGGGGCGGCCGTGGTGCACCTCTCGGGTTCGTTGGGCCTCGACGTGCTCGGGCCGCACGAGCGCCGGGCGTCGTTGCATCCGCTGGTCCCGCTCCCGAATCCCACGGTGGGGTCGGTCCGGTTGCGGACCGGGGTGACCTTCGCCGTCGCAGGCGATCCGGTGGCCCGCGCCATGGCCGGTGCGCTCGGTGGCCGTGCCGTGACGGTGGAGGACGACCGGAGGGCCAGCTACCACGCGGCGGCGACCATCGCCGCCAACCACCTGGTCGCGCTGCTCGGTCAGGTCGAGCGGGTGGCCGGTGCCGCCGGGCTCCCGCTCGACGCGTTCACCGGTCTCGTGCTGGCCGCGGTGGAGGATTCCCTGGCGATGGGTCCCCAGGGCGCGCTCACCGGGCCGGCCGCACGCGGCGACTGGGCGACCATCGACCGGCACCGGCGGATGCTGGCGGGGCTCCCCGGCGCCCGCTCGGAGCTGGCCGCCTACGACGCCATGGTCGACCTCGCCCGCCGGCTCGCGGCGGAGCGCACCGACGGTCCGCCCCCGGTTGCCCCCTTCGGCGGGGTCGCCCTCGAGCCGGTGGGGAGCGTCGCGTGACGCTGACCGCCGACCCGGTCGCCCGTGCCGGGGAGGCGCACGTCGTCCGGACGGTCGCCGACTACCGCGACCGGCTCGACGCCGCCCGGTCCTCCGGTCGCACGGTGGGCTTCGTCCCCACCATGGGCGCCCTCCACGCCGGCCACCGTTCGCTGATCGCCCGATCCGCGGCCGACTGCGACGTGGTGGCGGTGTCCGTCTTCGTCAACCCCCTCCAGTTCGGCGACCCCTCCGACATCGCCGCGTACCCTCGTACCCTGGCGGCGGACGTCGCCCTGGCGATGGGAGCCGGGGCCCACGTCGTCTTCGCTCCGACCGTGGAGGAGATGGTGCCGCGCTCCGGCGGTCTCGCCACCTCGGTCATGGTGGCCGGGCTCACCGGACGCTGGGAGGGAGCGTCCCGGCCGGGACACTTCGAAGGGGTGGCCACGGTGGTGGCCAAGCTCTTCGCCATCACCGGGACCTCCCGTGCCTACTTCGGCGAGAAGGACTTCCAGCAGCTGGCGGTGGTCCGACGGATGGTGGCCGACCTGTCGCTGCCGGTCGAGGTGGTCGGATGCCCGACCGTGCGCGACGCCGACGGCGTGGCGCTCTCGAGCCGGAACATCCGGCTCTCCCCGGCGGAGCGGAAGGCTGCGTCGGTCATCCCCCGGGCGTTGCGGGCAGGGGCCGGGCTGGTCGGGCCGGGCCCGTTCCGGCGCGACGCGGTGGAGCAGCGGATGGCCGACGTGCTGTCGGAGGAGCCGGCGGTGGTGCCCGACTACGCGGCGCTGGTGCGGGCCGACGACCTCGAGCCGGCCGGTCCGGGGGACGCGGGCGCGGAGCTCCGGCTCCTGGTGGCCGCCCGGGTCGGACCGGTGCGGCTCATCGACAACCTCGACCCTCGGGGACCGCTCCCTGGCCGTGCTGCCCCCTGATCCCCCTCCGTCCGCCGAAAGGAACCAGCCAACGATGCGCCGCCGCATGATGAAGTCCAAGATCCACCGGGCCACGGTGACCGATGCCGATCTCAACTACGTGGGGTCGATCAGCCTCGATCCGGAGCTGATGCGCTTGGCCGACATCCTCGAGTGGGAGCAGGTGACCGTGCTGGACATCGACAACGGGGCCCGGTTCGAGACGTACGCGATCTTGGGCGGGCCGGGGCAGGTGTGCCTGAACGGCGCCGCCGCCCGCCTGGTGCACCGCGGCGACAAGGTGATCGTCCTCACCTACGCCGACTACGAGCACGACGAGCTCGAGGGGTTCGCCCCCCGCGTCGTCCACGTCGACCGGCGGAACCGGATGACGGACGAGGCCTCGGCCCGGCTCGACATCGAGATCGAGCTCGAGAGCCTGACCTCCCGTTGACCTGGGATGACGCGTCGCCCGCCCCGGGCGTCCTCGATGTCCTGATCCTGGGGAGCGGGGTCGCGGGGTTGTCGGCCGCGGTCCGGCTGACCTCGGAGGGCCCGGTTGCCGGGGTACGGAGCGACGGTACCCGCGTCGGGATCCTGACCAAGGGCGAGCTCTCGCACTCGGCGACCCGGTGGGCTCAGGGCGGGGTGGCCGCGGTGCTCGGGGGGGACGAGGACTCGACCGACCTCCATCTGGCCGACACGCTCGCCGCCGGGGCCGGGCTCTGCGACACCACCGCCGTGCGCGTGCTGGTGGACGAAGGTCCGGGCCGGGTGGAGGAGCTGATCGCCATGGGTGCGGAGTTCGACCGCCAGCCCGGGGGGGCGCTGGCGCTGGCGCGCGAGGGGGGTCATTCGATGGCGCGGGTCGTCCACGCCGGCGGTGCGGCCACCGGGGCCGAGGTGGAGCGGGCGCTGGTCGACGCCACCCGCCGCAGTGCGGCGGCGGTGCTGGAGGAGTGGTTCGCGCTCGACCTGATCGTGGAGCACGGGCGTTGTCGCGGAGTGCGCGCCCTGAACGGCGCCGGCCGGGTCGTCGAGGTGCGGGCGACCCACACCGTGCTGGCCACCGGTGGTGCCGGCCAGCTGTTCGCCGTGACCACCAACCCGGCCGAGGCGACCGCCGACGGATTGGCGATGGCCCTGCGGGCCGGGGTGCCGGTGGCGGACGTGGAGTTCATGCAGTTCCACCCGACCGCGCTCCACCACCCGGCGATGCCCCGCCCGCTGCTGTCCGAGGCACTCCGGGGGCACGGGGCCCTCCTGCGCGACGCCGAGGGTGAGCGGTTCGTCGACGAGCTGGCGCCCCGCGACGTCGTGAGCCGGGCCATGGCCCGCCGGATGTCCGCCCAGGGGGTGAGCCATCTCTGGCTCGACGCCACCGCGCTCGAGTCGTTCGGGGAGCGGTTCCCGACCATCGACCGGTCCCTGTGTGCCATCGGGCTCGACCCGGCCCGCGACTGGCTGCCGATCGCCCCCGCGGCCCACCACCTCTCGGGGGGGGTGGTCACCGACCTGTCCGGCGCCACGGCGCTCCCGGGCCTGTGGGCCGCCGGTGAGGTGGCCTGTACCGGTGTCCACGGGGCAAACCGGCTCGCCTCCAACTCGTTGCTGGAGGGCATGGTATTCGGTGCCCGCCTGGCCGAGTCGATCCTCGAGGGCCGCGAGGGTCCCCGACCGACGGGGGCGATGGTGGCCGTGCTCGAAGAGCTCGGTGCCGGAGCGGCGGTGACGGGCGGGTCTGTCGGCGTCCCCGACCCGGGAGGCGACCCCGGTCCCGGACCTGGTTCCCCGGTCCCGGCCGGGGCGGAGCCCGACCCCCTGGTAGCGAGGCTCCAGCGGGCGATGTTCGACGGCGCCGGGGTGGTCCGGAGCGCGGACTCGCTGGAGCGGGCGGCAGACGAGGTCCGGTCCGTCCGGGGCCGGACCGCTGAAGCGGGGTCGGTGGGCCGCGGCCGGCCGTACGGGGAGCGTGCCAACCTGGTGACGGCGGCCGGCGCGCTGCTCGAGTCGGCCTCGATGCGCACGGAGACCCGGGGTGCCCATGCCCGGAGCGACCACGCCGAGACGGATCCGCAGTGGCGGCGGCGGATCGTCCACGCCGCCGGCCGGGTCGTCGTCCTGTCCGCAGCGGGGTCCGTCCCGGAGGCGTCCGGGGAGATCCCGCTCCCCACCTCCCCGGCGGGCGGCTGAGATGCCCCCGACCCTTCCTCCCCCGCCCCGGGACGACCCCGGTCGCCCTCCCGACGGGCCGGTGCCGACCGACCCGCCCCGCGCCGCGGTGGTGGACGCCGTGCGGCGGGCTCTGGCCGAGGATCTGCTGCCGATGGGCGATCTCACCGCGTCGCTCGTTCCGGCGTCGCTGGTGCGCACGGTAGCGGTGGTGAGCCGGGCGGAGGGCGTGGTGGCCGGACGTGCCTGCGCGGTCGAGGCCTTCCGCGAGATCGACCCCACCCTGGAGGTCCGCTGGCAGCTCGGCGACGGGTCGTGGGTGGCACCCGGCGACCGGGTGGCCGTGGTGTCCGGCTCGCTGCGGTCGATCCTCACGGCCGAGCGGACGGTGCTGAACTTCCTGTGCCACCTGTCGGGAGTGGCCACCCTCACCCGCCGGTTCGTCGATGCGGTGGGGGCGGTCGACCCGGCGGTCCGCGTGCTGGACACCCGCAAGACGACCCCGGGCCTGCGGTCCCTCGAGAAGGCGGCGGTGCGCGCGGGAGGTGGAACCAACCACCGGGGCAGCCTGTCGGAGGCGGTCCTGGTGAAGGACAACCATCTCGGCGGCGTCACCATCGCCGGCGCGGTGGCGACGGCCCGGCGGCTCTGGCCGGGCCGCATGGTCGAGGTGGAGTGCGACCGACCGGACCAGGTCGCCGAGGCGACCGAGGCCGGTGCGACCGTGGTGATGCTCGACAACATGACGCCCGAACAGGTGGTGGCCTGCGTGGCGATCGTCCGCCGGGGAGGGTCCGCCACCCTGGTCGAGGTCTCCGGAGGGGTCACGCTGGAGACGGCGCCGGCACTGGCCGCCGCCGGTGTCGACCTCCTTTCGGTCGGCGCGCTCACCCACTCCGCTCCCGCCCTCGACCTGGGGCTCGACCTGGTACCTGCGGGCGGCGGCGCCCCTGACGACGTGGAGGACTGAGATGCTGCTCGCCATCGATGTCGGCAACACCGAGACGGTGGTCGGCCTGTTCGCCGACGGCCCGGAGGAGGCCGACGGCCCCGGCCCCCGTGACGGCAGTGAGCCGGCGGGCCTCGCGCACCACTGGCGCCTGTCGACGGTGGCGGAGCGCACCGCCGACGAGCACGCCCTGCTCCTCACCCAGCTCCTGGATCTCGACGGGCTCGACATCGACGAGACGGTGACCGGGGTGGCGGTGACCTCCTCGGTGCCGCTGGTGACCGCCAACCTCCGTCAGATGGTGGCGCGGTGGTTCGACGTGCCGTCCGTCGTCCTCGAGCCGGGGGTCAAGAGCGGGATGCCGATCCTCTACGACAACCCGAAGGAGGTCGGCGCCGACCGGATCGCCAACGCGGTGGGCGCCTACGACCTCTTCGGGGGACCCTGCGTGGTGGTCGACCTCGGCACGGCGACGACGTTCGACGCCATCTCCCCGGCCGGCGAGTACCTGGGCGGTGCCATCACCCCCGGCGTCCAGATCAGCCTCGACGCGCTGTTCGCCCATGCCGCCGCCCTCCGGCGGGTCGAGCTGGTCGAGCCCCGGAGCGTCATCGGGAAGTCGACGGTGGAGTCGATCCAGTCCGGGGCGCTCTACGGGTTCGCCGGGCAGGTGGACGGCCTGTGCCGCCGGTTCACCGCGGTGCTCGGGGACAGCACGGTGGTGGCGACCGGCGGGTTGGCCGAGCTCATCTCGCCGTACTCGGAGGAGATCGAGTACGTGGAGCCCTGGCTGACGCTGCACGGTCTCCGGATCATCTTCGATCGCAACACGCCGGCCCCTGCCGGGTCGCGGCCCTGTCGGGACTGACCGACCCGTCGGAGTGCCCTCACAGATCCCTCATCTGTCCATGACGGGATCCCAACAACGGGACGGCAGAGTGAGGACTGCCGGATCCTTCGGCACACGGGATCGAGTCCCCGGCCTGCCCGGGGAACGGAGAGGAAAGGACATGATGCGCAACAAGATCATCACCGGGGCCGCCGTCGCTGTCGCCGCCGGCGCGCTGAGCTGGGGGGCCGCCGGCATGGCCGGGGCCGCCACCACGCCGTCTGCGCCGTCTGCGCCGGCGGCGCACGGAGGCCGGACCCTCAAGTGCACCAACGCGGCCAAGCGCCTGGCGCGGATCGACAAGATCGAGGCCCGCACGGCCACGGCACCGGCCAAGCTGGACGCCGCGGCCGCCAGGGCCCAGGCACACGGCCAGACGGCCCGGGCCACCTGGCTGCGGGCCACCGCCACCTACCTGGGCAGCTCCGAGCTCAAGACGACGCTCGCCACGCGCGCCCAGAGGATCGAGTCGGTCTGCCACGTCTCTCCGACGGCGAGCGGCTCCTCGGCGGCCACCACCGCCTGATCGCCTCCCGCGGGCCGGGCGGGTCGGCCTGCTCCGAAGCACGCGGCGGCTCCTCGGCGGGCCGGGCCGGTCGGCGGTCCCCCGGAGGGGGACGTCAGCCGACCGGCAGGCCGTCGAGGAGCGAGTGCGCCAGCCGGCCGAAGGCCGAGGCGAGCTCGGGAGTCGGGCACGCGCCCGCGGCGGCGGCCGCCTCTTCGGCGTAGGTCCGTCCGACCTTCACCGAGCCGGCGATCGCCCCGGAGGACTCCACGATGGAACGGGCCTTGTCCCGTTCCGGCTGGCTGAGCGGCTGACCCAGCAGCGGCCGGAGCTCCGGACCCGCGTCCGGATCGGACAGCGCCAGGAGGACCGGCAGCGTGTAGATCCCCTCGGCGAGGTCCTGACCGGCGGGCTTGCCGAGCTCGGCCTCCGAGCCGACCACGTCGAGGATGTCGTCCCTCACCTGGAAGATCATCCCGAAGCACCGCCCGAAAGTGGTGAGCGCTTCGACCTGGGGGCGGGGGAGCCCACCGGTGATGGCCCCGATCCGGCACGAGGTGGCCATGAGCGAGGCGGTCTTCCCGGCGATCGCCTGGGTGTAGGACTCCACCGAGCGCGTCACCTGGAAGGCGGCGTGCACCTCGGCGACCTGGCCTTGGCACAGCTCGCCGAGCGTGGCCGCCAGCAGGGCGGCGATCTCGGTCCCGAGCCCGGCCGCGATCTCCGCCGAGCGGGCGAGGAGGAAGTCCCCGGCCACGATGGCCACCAGGTTCCCGAACCTTGCGTTGACGCTCTCGACGTTCCGGCGGATGGTCGCCTCGTCCATCACGTCGTCGTGGTAGAGGGAGGCGAGGTGGACCAGCTCGACCGCCACCGCCCCCAACAGGTCCTCACGGGTGGCCCGGTCCGTCCCGCCGGTGGCCGTGGCCAGCGCCAGCACGGGACGCAGGCGTTTCCCGCCCGCCGCGATCAGGTGGGTGGTGACCTCGTCGAGGAATCCGTCCCCCGTCACCACGGACTCCATGAGCAGCGGCTCGACGAGCCGGAGCTGATCCTCAAGGGCGGGCAGGCCCAGAAGCTCGATGACGTTCACTGACGCTAGACGATAGGCGACGTTGCCGGTCGACCGGCAACCCGAGGTGCGGGTGCGTCCGGCGCGGGCACCTGTAGACTCGTGGGAGTTTCCGAACCGCGGATGGAGGCGGTGGAGTGTTCGAACGGTTTACTGACAGGGCTCGCAGGGTGCTTGTGCTCGCACAGGAGGAAGCGCGTCTGCTCAACCACAGCTTCATCGGGACGGAGCACATCCTCCTGGGGCTGATCCACGAGGGTGAGGGGGTGGCGGCCAAGGCGCTGGAGTCCATGGGCGTCTCCCTGGAGGCCGTCCGCGAGAAGGTCGAGGAGACGATCGGCCTGGCCGGCTCGGCGCCGACCGGATCGCCGCCGTTCACGCCCCGGGCGAAGAAGGTGCTGGAGCTCTCCTTGCGCGAGGCGCTGCAGCTGGGGCACAGCTACATCGGCACCGAGCACATGCTCCTCGGCCTGGTCCGGGAGGGCGAGGGGGTCGCCGCCCAGGTCCTCCAGAGCCTGGGCGCGGATCTGCCGCGGGTCCGCCAGCAGGTCATCCAGCTGCTGTCGGGCTATCAGGGCAAGGAGGCGGTCGGGGCCGGTGCCCCGGGTGGCCAGGCGGCCGACTCGCCGACCGGATCGCCGGTCCTCGACCAGTTCGGTCGGAACCTCACCGCCTTGGCCCGGGACCACAAGCTGGACCCGGTCGTCGGGCGGGAGAAGGAGATCGAGCGCGTCATGCAGGTGCTGTCGCGCCGGACGAAGAACAACCCGGTACTGATCGGCGAGCCCGGCGTGGGCAAGACGGCCATCGTGGAGGGGCTGGCGCAGCGCATCGTGGCGAACGACGTCCCGGAGACGCTGACCGGCAAGCAGCTCTACACCCTCGACCTCGGGGCCCTGGTGGCGGGGAGCCGCTACCGGGGCGACTTCGAGGAGCGCCTGAAGAAGGTGCTGAAGGAGATCCGTACCCGGGGCGACATCGTGCTCTTCATCGACGAGCTGCACACCCTGGTGGGCGCGGGCGCCGCCGAGGGAGCCATCGACGCGGCTTCCATCCTGAAGCCCATGCTGGCCCGTGGCGAGCTGCAGACCATCGGCGCCACCACCATCGACGAGTACCGCAAGCACCTCGAGAAGGATGCCGCCCTCGAGCGCCGGTTCCAGCCCATCAAGGTCGACCAGCCCAACGTGGCTCTCACCATCGAGATCCTCAAGGGCCTGCGCGACCGGTACGAGTCGCACCACGCGGTGACCATCACCGACCAGGCCCTCGTGGCCGCGGCCAACCTCGCCGACCGCTACCTCGCCGACCGCTACCTCCCCGACAAGGCCATCGACCTCATCGACGAGGCCGGCAGCCGGTTGCGGATCCGCCGGATGACCACACCCCCCTCCTACAAGAAGCTGGAGGAGGAGATCGCGCGGCTCCGGGCCGACAAGGAGGCCGCGCTCGAGAAGCAGGCGTTCGACCAGGCGAAGAAGCTGGCCGACCAGGAGAAGGAGCGGCTGGACAGCAAGGACGCCATGGAGGCCGAGTGGCGGGCCGACGGGGTCGACCTGTTCGACGTCGTCGATGAGGAGGTCATCGCCGAGGTGCTGGCCAACTGGACCGGCATCCCCGTCTACCGGCTCACCGAGGAGGAGACCTCCAAGCTGCTCCGGATGGAAGACGAGCTCCACAAGCGGGTCATCGGCCAAGAGCCCGCCATCGCGGCCCTCGCCCGGTCGATCCGGCGTACCCGCGCCGGCCTGAAGGACCCGAAGCGCCCGAGCGGCTCGTTCATCTTCCTCGGGCCGACCGGCGTGGGGAAGACCGAGCTCGCCAAGACGCTGGCCGAGTTCCTCTTCGACGACGAGGACGCGCTGATCCAGCTCGACATGTCCGAGTACATGGAGAAGCACACCGTCTCGCGCCTGGTGGGATCGCCCCCCGGGTACGTGGGGTACGAGGAAGGTGGCCAGCTCACCGAGGCCGTCCGGCGCAAGCCGTTCTCGGTCGTCCTGTTCGACGAGGTCGAGAAGGCGCACGCAGACGTGTTCAACACCCTCCTCCAGATCTTGGAGGACGGCCGGCTGACCGACGCCCAGGGTCGCTCGGTCGACTTCAAGAACACCGTGCTCATCATGACGTCGAACCTGGGCACCGCGGACCTGCGAAAGTCCTCGGTCGGCTTCGCCAAGACCTCGGAGGCGGTCACCTACGAGCGGATGAAGACCAAGGTCAACGAGGCGCTCAAGGCGCACTTCCGGCCGGAGTTCCTCAACCGCATCGACGAGGTCGTGGTCTTCCACGAGCTCTCCATGACCGAGGTCGTGGAGATCGTGGACCTGATGATCCAGCGGGTGACCAACCAGCTGGAGCTGCAGGGCCTGAGCCTGGCACTGACCCCGTCGGCGAAGCAGTTGCTGGCGGAGAAGGGCTACGACCCCCAGTTGGGGGCCCGCCCGCTCCGTCGGGCGATCCAGCAGATGATCGAGGACCCGCTGTCGGAGCGCATCCTGTGGAAAGAGTTCCGGTCGGGCGAGACCATCGTGGTCGACGTCGAGACGATCACGCCCGAGGCGGCGGCGGCCTTCGACGTGAAGGGTGCGCCCCCGCTCGTCGTCGGCGAGCAGCAGCTGACCTTCAAGGCGATCGAGGGGGTCGACCAGCCGCCCCCCGTCGAGCTGGCCGGCGCCGGCGCCGACGCCGACTGAACCCGGTGCCGGCCGGCGCGTCCGGCCCTCGTAGCGTCCGGCACACCCGGTCCCTACCATCGTGGGCATGCCGAGGTCCGCGAGACGACACCAGTGCATCGACTGTGGTGCGTTCACCGCCCAGTGGGTGGGACGGTGTCCGTCGTGCGGGGCGTGGAACACGCTGGTGGAGGAGGCCGCGCTGGGACCGCTCACCCGGGCGGTGGACGAGCTCGGCCTCGGGTCGATGCCGTTGTCCCTGGCGTCGGTCGACGTCGCCGAGGCGGAGGCGGTCCCCACCGGGGTCGACGAGTTCGACCGGGTCCTGGCCGGAGGTCTCGTCCCCGGCTCAGTGACCCTGCTCGGTGGCGAGCCGGGCATCGGCAAGTCGACCCTGCTCCTCCAGGTGCTGGCGGCCCGGGCTGCCGCCGGCCACCGGGTCCTCCTGGTGTCGGCGGAGGAGTCGGCCCATCAGGTCCGGCTGCGGGCCGAGCGTCTCGGACCGATCTCCCCGGGCCTCCTGATCCTCCCGGTGACCGATGTCGGGTCCGTCGTGGCCGCGGTGACCGAGTCGGAGCCCGATCTGGTGGTGGTCGACTCGATCCAGGCGGTGGCGGTGGGCCCGGCGGTCGCCGGGGAGCGGCGGGCCGGCGGCGTTCCCGGAAGCATCACCCAGGTCCGTGAGTGCGCGGACCAGCTGGTCGGTCTGGCCAAGGCCCGCCAGGTGGCGACGGTGCTGGTGGGGCACGTGACGAAGGACGGCTCCCTGGCCGGGCCCCGGGCGCTCGAGCACATGGTCGACACGGTGCTGAGTTTCGAGGGCGACCGCCACCATGCGCTCCGGATGCTGGTCGCCGTCAAGCACCGCTTCGGCCCGACCGGCGAGCTCGGCCTCTTCGAGATGGGCGACCAGGGGCTCAACCGGGTGGACGATCCCGGGCGGCTGCTCCTGGGCGACCGTCTGACCGGGGTGCCGGGCGGGATCGTGCTCCCGGCCATGCAGGGGCGTAGGACGCTGCTCGTCGAGCTCCAGGCCCTGGTGACGGCCCCGGGCCAGGCCCAGCCGAAGCGTTCGGTGGTGGGGCTCGACGGGGGGCGCCTGGCGATGACGCTGGCGGTCCTGGCCCGGCACGCGGACCTTCCGGTGCTGGGGCTCGACGTGTTCGCCTCGGTGGCGGGGGGGATCCGCGTGGCGGAGCCGGGTGCCGATCTGGCGGTGGCGCTGGCGGTCACCAGCGCGGTCACCGGTGTGCCGTTGCCCGCCGACCTCGTGGCGGTGGGCGAGGTGGGGCTGGCCGGTGAGGTCCGCCAGGTGGACAGCCTGCCCCGGCGCCTCGAGGAGGCGGCCCGCCTCGGGTTCGGCCGGGCGGTGGTCCCGTCGTCCACGCCGGACCTGGCCGGGCCGATGACCCTCCTGCGGGTGGACACCGTCCTCCAGGCGCTGGAGCGGTTCGGGCTCACCGGTACCGGCTTCGGCATCGCCGGGCCCCCTCCCGGCAGCGCCGGCGCCCATCGGAACGGCGGAGCCGGGCAACGGTCGGCGCCGCCGGATACCATGCCCCGGTGAGCACGGGCCCGCGTTCGGCACTTGACGTGGCCCTGGCGATGGCTGCTCCGGGGCGGCCGCTGCGGGACGGGCTCGACCGGATCCTGCAGGCCAAGCGTGGCGGTCTGGTGGTGGTCGGCGACCAACCGGCGGTGCTCTCCATCTGCACCGGCGGATTCCTGCTGGACGCCGAGTTCAGCCCGCAACGCCTGTCCGAGCTGGCGAAGATGGACGGGGCCATCATCCTGGCGGCCGACGCCTCCCGGATCGCCCGGGCCAACGTCCACCTGATGCCCAAGGCGTCGATCGCCACCACGGAGACCGGCACTCGGCACCGCACGGCGGAGCGGGTCGCCCGCTCGATCGACGTGCCGGTGATCTCCGTCTCCGCGGCGATGTCGGTCATCACCGTCTACCGGAACGACCGAAAGCACACCCTCCAGCCGGTGGGGTGGCTGCGCGACCGGGCGGACCAGGCGCTCGCCACCCTGCAGCGCTTCCGGACCCGGTTCGACGTGGCCCTCGGCAACCTGTCCGCACTCGAGGTGGAGGACACCGTGTCCACCGGGGACGTGATCGGCACCATCCAGGCGGCGGAGATGGTCCAACGCATCGCGGACGAGGTGGCGGGCTACCTGGTCGAGCTGGGCGACGACGGCCGGTTGGTCCGCCTGCAGTTGGCGGAGCTGACCGACGGGGTCGCCCCGTCGCTGCGCCTGGTGGTGCGCGACTACCTGCGCGGCCCGGCGCAGGCGCCGGGCACCGGCGTGGACCGGGTCGACCGCGTGCTCGCCCACCTCGCCACGCTCTCGTCGAGCGAGCTGCTCGATCCGCACGTCGTGGCGGAGGTCCTCGCGCTCCCGGCGTCGCTGACCGACGCGCACTCCGGGGTCGAGCCGCGCGGCTACCGGCTGTTGCACCGCCTCCCCCGGTTCTCCGACTCGATGATCGAACGGATCGTCGGCCGATTCGTCAACCTCCAGCAGATCATGCGGGCCTCGCTCGGCGAGCTCGAGCAGGTCGACGGGGTGGGTGCGGCGACGGCACGGTCCCTGAAGGAGGGCCTCGCCCGCATGGCGGAGACGAGCATCTTCGAGCGCTACCAGTAACCGGGACGGCCCCGGACCACTCGGGCGCGGGTCGCTCCGCGGCTCCCGGTGCGGAGGTGGGCGCAGGGCCGGTGGCGGATCGGTGCGCCACCCCGGCCGTGTACCCTGGAGGTTCATCTACGCGGTCCCGTCGACGTTCACCTGTCCGGGATCAGCACGCAACGCCAGGAGGAACGGTGTTCGACATCGGTGACAAGGTCGTCTATCCGCACCACGGCGCAGCGGTGGTCGAACGCCGGGAGACCAAGGAGGCGTTCGGGAAGACGCAGGAGTACCTGGTGCTGCGTCTCGCCTACGGGGACCTGACGCTGATGGTGCCGGCGGACAACACGGACGGGGTCGGCCTGCGAGAGGTGATCAACGACGAAGAGGTCGAGGAGGTGTTCGCCGTGCTCCGCAAGAAGGAGGCGCGGATGCCCACCAACTGGTCCCGGCGGTACAAGAACCACTCCGAGAAGCTGCGTTCCGGCGACATCTACCAGGTGGCCGAGGTGGTCCGGAACCTGTCGATCCGCGACAAGGACAAGGGGCTGTCGGCCGGGGAGAAGCGGATGCTGAGCCGGGCGCGCCAGATCCTGGTGTCCGAGCTGACGTTCGCCCTGGCGGTCGACGAGGAGGCCGCGGAGTTGCGCCTCGACGAGGCGCTTCCCTGACCCGTCCCGGTCCGGTATGGGTCGTCGTGGTCGCCGGCGGCTCCGGGACCCGCTTCGGTGCCGAGAAGCAGTTTCTCCTCCTGCGCGGGAAGCCGGTGGTCGCCTGGGCGGTCGGGGCGGCCCGCCCGGTGGCCGACGGCGTGGTGGTCGTGGTGCCGGACGGCCACGGTGGTGCCGGCCCGGCTGGGAGCACCCCCGCCGACGACCGGTACGGCGCCGACCTCGTGGTCCCGGGCGGACGGACCCGGTCCGCGTCGGTCCGGGCGGGCCTCCGGGCGGTGCCCGAGGACGCGGCGGTGATCGTGGTCCACGACGCCGCCCGGCCCCTTGCTCCAGCTTCGCTGTTCGCCGCGGTCATCGACGCGGTCCGGGCTGGTGACGCGGGGGCGGTGCCGGTGCTGGCGGTCTCGGACACGCTGAAGCGAGTGGTCGACGGGATGGTGGGTGGCACGGTCGAGCGGCAGGGCATGGCGACCGTGCAAACGCCCCAGGCATTCCAGGCGGCGACCCTCCGGGCGGCCCACGCGGCGAGCGGGGACGCGACGGACGACGCGGCCCTGGTCGAAGCGGTGGGAGGCCAGGTCCGGGCCGTTCCCGGCGATCCGCTGAACGTGAAGTTGACCAACCCGGGGGACCTGCTGCTCGCCGAGGCGCTGCTCGGGATCGTGGAGCGCGGATGAGCGCCCCGAGGGTCGGGCTCCGCATCGGGCAGGGGATCGACGTCCACCGTTTCTCGGACGACGAGGACCGGCTGCTGGTCCTCGGTGGGGTCGTCGTGACCGGGGACGGGGTGCGGGGGCTCGCCGGCCACAGTGACGCCGACGCCGTCTCCCACGCGGTGGCCGACGCCGTCCTGGGGGCCTCGGGGCTCGGTGACCTGGGCCGGCACGCTCCCGATACGGACCCCGCCTGGTCGGGGGCGGACAGCATCGACCTGCTCCGGCGCATGGTGGCCCTGGCGGCGCAAGCCGGATGGGTGCCGGTCAACGCGGACTGCACGGTGATCGCCGAGCGCCCGCACCTGGCCGGTTTCGTGCCCGCCATGGAGGAGCGGCTGAGCACCGCGCTCGGCGCCCCGGTGAACGTCAAGGCCACCCGGGCGGAGGGTCTGGGCGCGCTCGGGCGGGCGGAGGGGATCGTGTGCACGGCGGTCGTCCTGATGGAGGGCCGCCCGGCGCCGGTCCCGGGCGGGGCCGGATGACGCCGGCACGCGGTGGGGACGGGAGCCGGGGCGACCGTCGTGGGGGGCGTCCAGCGGGCGCCGGCCGTCCGGGTGGGGGTCGATCGGGAGCACGGTCCGGCTCGTCCGGCTCGGGAGCACGGTCCGGCTCGTCCGGCTCGGGAGCACGGTCCGGCTCGTCCGCCGGGGACCGGTCCCGGCGCGGCGGGAGCCGCGAGGCGTCCTCCGGGCTCGGCGGGGACCAGGTCGAGGGCCGTCAGGCCGTCCGGGAGCTGCTCGCCGCCAACCGCCGCCCGGTGCGTTCGCTGCTCATGGCCGACGGGATGGACCCGGCCCCGATCCTCGACGAGATCGAGGCGCTGGCGGCCAGGCGGAGGGTCAAGGTCGAGTACGTGTCCCGTCGCCGGATCGACCTGGTGGCGCGCACCGAGGGCCCCCAGGGAGTGGTCGCCACCGCCCGGCCGGTACCGGAGACGCCCCTCGACGAGCTCTGCACCCCGGTGCGGGGGACCCAGCCGTTCCTTGTCGTCGTGGACGGGGTCACCGATCCCCAGAACCTGGGCGCCCTGCTCCGGAGCGCCGAGTGCGCCGGTGTAACCGGTGTGGTCCTCCCGCGCCATCGGTCCGTCCACCTGTCACCCACCGTGGCCAAAGTGGCGGCGGGAGCGATCGAATACCTGCCGATGGCGTTGGTTCCCGGTATTCCCGCCACCCTGCAGCGGCTCTCCGCCGCAGGGATCTGGACCGTCGGGCTGGACGCCGGCTCCCCCCGGTCGCTCTACGGGCTCCCGCTCGGTGCCGAGGCGGTGGCGCTGGTGCTCGGCTCGGAGGGGGAGGGACTGGCGCCGCTCACCCGCAAGCGGTGCGACGCGCTGGTCTCCATCCCCCAGCGCGGCACGCTCTCCTCGTTGAACGTGGCCACGGCCGGCGCCATCGCCTGCTTCGACCTCGCCCGGCGCCGCGAGCCCTGATCCACCCCCGGGCCGACGCGGCCAGCGGGGTGACGCGTCGGTCGGCTCAGTCGGCCACTTGGGCCACGTCGATCCCCTTCCAGAAGGCGACGTGGTCGGCGATCTCCTTGGCGGCGTCCTTCGGCTGCGGGTAGAACCAGGCCGCGTCATCGTTGCGCTTCCCCTCCACCACGACGGACCGGTAGCTCGCCTCCCCCTTCCAGGGGCAGGTGGTGTGGGTGGCGCTGGGCTCGAAGAATTCGGAGCGGACGTCGCCGGGAGGGAAGTAGTGGTTCCCTTCGACGACCACCGTCTCGTCGCTCTCTGCCAGCACCGCGCCGTTCCATGTCGCTCGTATCGTCATGACGCGTACAACGTCTCTGGAGGCGGCACTGTTCCCCGCGTGGGTCGCCGACCCGGTCGACCCCGGCGACGGCGACGGCGACGGCCGTAGCGCAGTAGACAGGGGGAGCGGTGGACAGGGGGAGCGGCCCGAGGGCGCGGCCCACCAAGGAGAGGAGACCCATGACCGAGCCCGCTGATGTGGTGGTGGTGGGGATGGGGCCCGGCGGCGAGGAGGTCGCCGAGCGGCTCGCCGCCGCCGGGCTCGACGTCGTCGGGATCGACGGGCGCCTGGTCGGGGGGGAGTGCCCCTACTGGGGCTGCATCCCGTCGAAGATGATGACCAGGGCGGCGGGGCTGGTGACCGACGGCCGGCGGGTGGTCGGGATGGCCGGGGAGGCGGAGGTGCGGCCGGACTGGTCCGTGGTGGCCCGGCGCATCCGGGAGGAGGCGACCGATGATTGGGACGACTCGGTCGCGGTGGAGCGCTTCGAAGCGAAGGGCGGGCGTTTCGTGCGGGGGTGGGCACACCTGGAGGGCCCCCGCCGGGTGGTGGTGGGCGGCCGCACCTTCGAAGCCGGTACGGCCGTCGTGCTCGGGGTGGGCGCGTCCGCCTGGTCGCCGCCGGTCGACGGGTTGGCGGGTACCCCGTTCTGGACCAACCGGGAGGCCATCGAGGCGGAGGAGGTCCCGCACGCACTCGCCGTGCTCGGAGGCGGCGCCATCGGCGTGGAGCTGGCCCAGGTGTTCTCCCGGTTCGGTGCGGACGTGACGGTCATCGAGAGCGGCCCCCATCTGGTCGGCCCCGAAGAGCCCGAGGTGGGGCTGCTGCTGGCTGTGGTCCTGGAGGGAGGGCGTCACCGTCCGCACCGGTGTCGCCGCCCGCTCCGTCCGTCACGACGGGCTCGGGCTCGCATCCCTCGGGGTCGAGCCGACCGGCGGCGCGGTGCCGGTGGACGACCACCTCCGGGTGGTCGACGGCGTATGGGCGGTCGGTGACGCGACGGGCAAGGGCGGCTTCTCCCACGTGGCGATGTACCAGGCGGCGATCGTCGTCGACGACATCCTGGGTCGGCCGGTGGTCCCGGCCGACTATCGCGCCCTGCCCCGCGTGACCTTCACCGATCCCGAGATCGGATCCGTCGGGTTGAGCGAGCGCGCCGCGAGGGAGCTGGGGATCGAGGTCCGGACCGGGACGGCCGAGGTGCCGGCCTCCTCGCGGGGCTGGATCCACAAGGCCGGCAACCGGGGATTCGTGAAGCTCGTCGAGGACCGCCGCCGTGGGGTGCTGGTGGGGGCCACCTCCATGGGACCCTGCGGCGGCGAAGTGCTCGGCCTCCTCACGCTCGCGGTCCACGCGGAGGTGCCGACACGCTCGCTCCGCACCATGATGTTCGCCTATCCGACGTTCCACCGTGCCGTCGAGGCTGCGCTCGACGACCTCGACGACCTCGACGACGCGTCTGCGTGACGGGTCCCGGCGGGGGCGGTGGCGTCAGCAGTACGGGTGGCAGAGCGTCATCAGGAAGTCGTCCCCCGGCGAGGGCCACATGGCGTCCACGACGAACCCGCACTCGGCCAGCTCGGCGGCTAGCCCCTCGGGGGTGAACTTGGTGCTGATCTCGGTCAGCATCGCCTCCCCCTCCCCGAAGACCAGGTCGATGTCGAGCCCCTCCACCCGGATCGACTGCTCCGCGTTGGACCGCAGCCACATCTCGATCCGCTGCGCCTCCTCGTTCCACACGGCGACGTGGTCGAACCGGTCCGGGTCGAAGTCGGCGCCGAGCTCGCGGTTGAGGACCGAGAGGACGTTCTTGTTGAACTCGGCGGTGACCCCGGCCTCGTCGTCGTAGGCGCGTACCAGGCGATCCCGGTCCTTGACCAGGTCGGTGCCGACGAGGAACCGGTCCTCCGCTTCCATGGTGCAGTCGAGGTCGACGAGGAACCTCCGTCGCTGGGCGGGCCCGAGGTTGCCGATGGTCCCCCCGAGGAAGGCGATCAGCCGCCGGCCCCCCGGCGGGAGCTGGTCGAGATGGCGGTGGAAGTCCCCCACCACCGCGTGCACCGCCAGGCCCGGGTACTCCTCCGCGAGGGTGGTGGCCGCCTCCCACAGGACGGTGTCGCTCACGTCGAGGGGGACGTAGCGCGAGAGGAGCCCGACCGCCTGCATGGCGTCGAGCAGGACCCGCGACTTCTCGCAGGTGCCGGCGCCGAGCTCGATGAGGGTGTCCGCACCCGAGAGGAGGGCCATGTCCTTGGCGTGGGCATCGAGGATCCACCGTTCGGAGCGCGTCGGGTAGTACTCGGGCAGCCTGGTGATCTCGTCGAACAGCCGGGATCCGCGGTCGTCGTAGAAGTAGACGGGCGGCAGCTGCTTGGGCGAGGCGAGGAGGCCCGCCCGGGCGTCGCGTTCGAGGGCGGTAGCCAGCTCGGCACCCGAGAGGTGGACGTCGAGGGTCGGGGGGATCGGTCGTGTCACATCGGGTGTCATGGTGGGGCGCCTGCTCTCCGCTCTGTCGCTGCTCGTTCGTTCACGCTCGTTCACGCTCCTGCTGCCCGGAAGGGGTGCGGCCGGTCGGACCTGCGTCCGCTCAGGCGTCTCTGGCCAGCCGGAGCCCGCTGAAGGCCCACCGGGCTCCGGGGGGGAAGAAGTTCCGGTAGGTGGACCGGACGTGACCACGGGGGGTGGCGCACGAACCACCCCGGAGGACGTACTGGTTGACCATGAACTTGCCGTTGTACTCGCCGACCGCTCCGGGAGCGACCGAGAAGCCGGGGTAGGCGCTGTAGGACGAGGAGGTCCACTGCCAGACGTCCCCGCAGAACGTCCCCGTGCCGTTCGCACCGTCCCCCCGGTCCTCGCCGTCTGTCGGGCTCCACGGTGACGGATGGAGGGTGGCGGGGTCGAGGACGTTGCCCTCGCCGCCGGAGCCCGCAGCCGCCACCTCCCACTCGGCCTCCGTCGGGAGCCGCGCCCCGGACCACCGCGCGAACGCGTCCGCCTCGTAGTAGCTGATGTGGCACACCGGCTCGTGGGGGTGCATCGGTCGGACGCCACCGAGGGTGAACACCTGCCACGCCCCGTCGTTCCAGGTCCAGTAGAGAGGCGAGTCCCACCGCCCCTGCTGGACGGCCGCCCACCCGTCGGAGAGCCACAGGTCGGCGCGCTGGTAGCCGCCGTCCTCGATGAACGAGGACCACTCCGAGCAGGTCACGACCCGGTCGGCGATCATGAACGGCTGCAGGTAGGCGGTATGGCGTGGCCGCTCGTTGTCGAAGGAGAAGCCGTTCCCGGTGTGGCCGATCTCGACCGGGCCTCCGGGGTGGGTGCTCCAGTCGGGAGGGGCGAGGGCGGTCCCGGCCGGCTGCGGCTCGTCCAGAGCGGCGTACGCCGGGTGCAGCGGATTGCACCAGAGCACGTGCTTGACGTCCATGAGTAGCAGCTCCTGATGCTGCTGCTCATGATGGAGCCCGAGCGTGACCAGCTCGGACGTTTCCGGATCGGGCTCGTGCTCCAGCAGGCGCTCCATGCCGCGGTCGACGTGGGAGCGGTATCCGGCGATCTCGTCGACGCCGGGCCGGGAGACCAGGCCGCGTTCGTGACGGGGGTAGATCGGGCCGACCCCCTCGTAGTAGGAGTTGAAGAGGTACTCGAACGCGGGGTGGAACGGCGCGTACCCCCCGAGGCCGGGCGTCAGTAGGAAGGTCTCGAAGAACCACGATGTGTGGGCACGGTGCCACTTGGTGGGACTCACGTCGGGCATCGACTGCACCGTCTGGTCCTCGGGGGAGAGCGGTGCGGCGAGCGTCTCGGTCAACGCGCGCACCGCCCGGTACGCGGTGGCGAGGTCGGCTTCGTCCACTCCGGTCATGGCGTCCGTCACTGCCGCTCCTTCCTGCCCGGTCGCCGGTCGTTGCCCGACCGCTCCGGCCCGGTCGCCGGTCCGGTCACCTCAACCCGGTGTGGTCACCTCGTCCCGGTGTGGTCACCTCGTCCCGGTGTGGTCACCTCATCCCGGCGCCCCTGCCTACAGAAGCACTCCGCCTCCGCAGGAGAACCTAACCGGAGCGGCCCGTCGCTGACACGCGGTGCCCCGGGGCCGCACCGCGTCGCCGGGCGTCGGCCGGCCGTCGTTCCCGGGTCCGGACGGCTCACCCGGTCGGTTCCGCCCTCGCCGACATCGTGACGAAGTCCCGCGCCCACCACGGCTCGAAGAACGTCCAGGGCCCCTGCACGGTGTTGGCGACCAGCTTGCTCCCGTTCGACGGTGTGGCGAGCCCGTCGGGGGTGGAGGGATCGTAGGTGACGAAGACGGTCCAGTCCGGGTTGATGTCGAGCTGCATCCCCCGGACGACCCCGGCGCGCACGAGGAGCTCGGCCAGCTGCAGGGGAGCGAGCGCGGGCCCGGTCACGTAGACGAGGCCACCGTCGGCGGTGACCCCGACCCCGGACCGCCACTGCTGCTCGACGCCGGGCACGGTGGGCGCGCACGAGGTGGCGCCGCAGGTCGCTCCCCACGCCTGCCAGTCGGAGCTCGCCGCTTGAGGGGTGGGCTGCCCGCCGGCGACGAGCGGCACCAGGTTCTGGCGCACGGCGGCCACGTTCGGGGTCATCGTGACGTCGGTCCCCCAGGCGCCGACGTCGACGCTCCCGTCGGCGTAGATGACCAGGGATGCTGCTCCGGCCACCAACGGGACCACCGTGCGCCCCTCGGTGTAGTAGCCGCCTCCGGCCTGGTTCATGTAGAAGCCGCCGTTGAAGGCCGCCACCAGGGTGGAGGCCTGCGCCGGCTGGACCGGGGCGGTGGAGCGGTAGGGGCCCCCGCCCGGGCTCTTGGAGCCCGAGTACAGCTGGGCGGACAGCAGGCGGGTGTCCATCCAGGCGATCCCGGCCGGCTGGGTCCCCCCCGGCGGGACGAGCGAGGTCTCCGCGACCGCCGCCGTCCCGGCAACCGGCCTCCCGGCCGGGTTCCAGCTTCCGTCCCCGGGGACGGCGGCGGTGCCGGGGAACGGGACCAGGGGAGCGGGGGTCGGGAGGGGCGCGGCCGCTTCTTGCGCCGCCCGCCCCCCGGTGGACGGGGCCGGCGTGGTGGCGGTCGTGGCGGTGGTGGGCGTCGCCCTTTGGTCCGTCTACCGTTCGGCCCTGCGGCACGCCCCCTGGGTGTTCGTCGGCGGCAACGCCCTGATCGCCGGCGGGACCTTGCTGGTCGCGCTGGCGGGCAGCCTCGCTCGTCTGGGGGCGGGCGGGCGGCGGGGGCCGCGCCCGTCCGCCCCGGTAGACGACGATCGTGTCGGGCGTGCGCCCGAACTGGTGGCTCCCCGCCTGCCGGCCGAGGTTGGGAGCGCGCCGCCAGACGATCTCGTTGACGAACGCGTCGGGGCCGAGGATCTCGTCG
>Ga0080006_1149558_pt1 | contig 65522 bp, 54 predicted proteins | sample RS3BMetagenome_FD_69209 | JGI IMG/M metagenome (GOLD analysis project Ga0080006, IMG submission 69209) | Ferric oxide microbial mat and aquatic microbial communities from Rainbow Spring, Yellowstone National Park, USA - RS3B (SPADES... ...
CGCTGCCAATTCACCGCTCAAGCCAGCTGACTCAGCGCCACCGATGCGGCGCCCGCCACGCACATCGACGGACCGTGCGGCACCGTCCTGGCCGACCAGCCCAGCCGTGCCACAATGCCGACCATCACGGTCAGAACCGGCGCACCGATCGCTGCGAGCGTCCATACGTCGGCACCAAAACACCCTGTCAGCGCTCCCAATCCGAGGGCCAGCTTGACGTCGCCGGCACCCATCGCCGCGGGCGCCAGCAGGTGCGACAGCAGATACACCGCGGCCAACCCAGCGGCACCGAGCAGCGCTGCCCGACCGTGGCCGAAACCGACCGCGGCCACCACGATCACCGCGAACCCCGGCATGGTCAGCCAATTCGGCAGCCGACGTTGCCGGAGGTCGTAGCCCGTCAACGCCACCATCCAGAGCAGTGCCACAGCAATCAGCATGCGGGGCAGACTAATCCAGTGCGGCCGCCATCGCCGCTCGCGGAGCAGGTAAGCCTGTGAATTGTTCGACCTGCGCGAACGCCTGGTGCAGCAGCATCTGCAGGCCGCCGACCACCCGGCCGCCCGCCGCGCTCACCGCGGCGGCCAGCGGCGTCGGCCACGGGTTGTAGATCGCATCCAACAACACCGGCGCGGCGGCGAAGTCGTCGGCATAGTTCACCGCGACGTCGGCGGGCAGCGTGCTGACCACGACCTGCGCGGCGCCGACCGCGTCGGCGAGCAAGCCCCCGTTGAGGTCGCAGAATCGGGCCGCCACACCAACCAAGCGCGCCAACTCGACCAACGTCGCGGCCTTGTCCGGATTGCGTGCCGCCACGGTGATGTCGGTGACGCCCAGTTCGGCCAGCGCCACGACCGCTGCCGGAGCGGTTCCGCCCGAGCCGGCGACCACCGCCGCGCCGCTCGCCGATCCCAGCGCCCCCATGATGCCGTCGACGTCGGTGTTGTCGGCCCGCCAGCCGCGGGGTGTCCGCAGCAGCGTGTTCGCCGAGCCGACCAGCTCGGCGCGGTCGGTGCGCTCGTCGGCAAACCTCAGCGCGGCGAACTTACCGGGCATCGTCACCGACACCCCAACCCAGTCGGGCCCGAATCCGCTGACCAAGCCGGGCAAGTCGGCGGCGCTGCACTCGATGCGCTCGTAGGTCCAGCCGTCCAGCCCCAGTGCCCGGTAGGCGGCCAGATGCAGTTGCGGCGAGCGCGAGTGCGCAATCGGCGAGCCGAGAACTGCTGCTTTTCTGGCGCGCTCAGTGCCGCTCCGACTAGCGGGCACTGTCGAGGACACCGTTGCGCTTGGCCAGCTCGATGTTCGCCAGATGCTGCTGATAGTCGCGGGTGAACAGCGTGGTGCCCTGCGGGTCGATGGTCACGAAGTACAGCCAGTCGCCGTCCTCGGGATGCTCGGCCGCTTCGAGCGCGTCGGTGCCGGGCGAACAGATCGGCGTCGCCGGAAGTCCGTCGGCGGCGTAGGTGTTCCACGGCGTCGGCTGGGCACGGTCGCCGTCGGTGGTGGCAACCTCACGACGGTCCAGCGGATAGTTCACCGTCGAATCGAACTCCAACTTGCGGTGCTCGGCGAGCCGGTTATAGATGACCCGCGCCACCTTGGCGAAGTCCTGCGGTTTGGCTTCGCGCTGCACCAACGACGCGACCACCAACACGTTGTACGGGGATATGTTCATCGCGGTAACGGTGCCCTGCAGCCCCAATCTCACGTACAGCTCTGCGCTGGAGTTGATCAGCTTCGACAAGATCTCCGTCGGGGATCCCAACGGGTTGACGTTCCAGGTGCCCGGCGCGATCAGACCCTCGATCCGACGGTGGTCGGAACCCATGGCCGTCACCGACGGCACCGCCCAGGGCGGCACCAAAAGCAAAGACACCGGGGTCTTTTCGGCCGCCGCTCGCAGATCGGCTTCCGACAGGCAGTGCTTGTTACCGTCGAGGTCGACGCAGCTGGCCTGGGCGATCATCGTGAAGATGCCGGGAGTGGTGGCGTTGGTCTTGACATCGACGGTGTCATCGAGTTGCTGACCCTCGGGAATCACCAGCTTACCCACCCGGCCGTCCGGGTCGACCAGCCGTTTTACCGCCGTGGCCGCCGGCAGCTCGGTGCGCAGCCGGTAATAGCCAGGCTGGATCGCCGAGATTGCCCGATTGCCGTCCGAGGCCCCGAGGAACGCCTTGACCGTCTTGACGACGTGCTGCTTGTAGAGCGTCTCGCCGATCGCCGTGGTGGAGTCCCCGGCGTGCACCTCGATCACCAGATCCTGTTTGCCCTCACCGGCGAAGTCGTTCGGTGAACCGCCGAGATGCCACAGCCGGGAGCCGACAAACATCGCCGCGATGACCACACCGATGGCCAGGCTCAGCAAGATTCCGCGGGTGGTGTGCCGTCGACGACGGTAACGCTCGGCACGGAACCGGTCGGCGCGGGAACTCCTGCGACGCGCCGGCCCGACCGCGACGGGTCCCGGTCGCGGTCGGGCGCGCTGTCGGCCGTCAGACACCGTTGACCTCCCCGGGCGGCATGGCGCGGCGTTCGTCCAACCATCCCTGCAAGATCGCCACCGCGGCCGCCTGGTCGATGACCTTACGCTGACCCTTGGCCCGTACACCGGCCTGGCGCAGCGAACGCTGCGCGCTGACGGTCGTCAGCCGCTCGTCGGCCATCCGCACCGGGACCGGCGCAATCCGGGCGGCCAGCAGGCCGGCCAGCTCGATCGCGTCCAGGGCGGACGGGCCGGTGCGGTCGGCCAGGGTCCGCGGCAGCCCGACGATCACCTCGACGACCTGATACTCGGCGACCAACTCGACCAGCCGCCGCAGGTGCTTGGCGGAACGTTCGCGGCGAACCGTCTCGACCGGGGTGGCCAAAATCCCGTCCGGGTCGCTGGCCGCCACGCCGATGCGCACGCTGCCCACATCGATGCCGAGCCGTCGTCCGGGTCCGGGATCGTCTCCACCAGGGCGGTCGGGCAGGCGGTGCGGCGAGTCCACTCAGCCGGTCCTTGCGATCTCTGCCCTGAGCGCTTCGAGCGCGGCATCGATGCCCGACGAATCTTTCCCGGCCCCCTGCGCGAGGTCGGCTTTGCCGCCGCCGCGGCCGTCGACCCCGGCGGCGAACTGCTTGACCAAGTCGTTGGCGCGCAGACCGAGGTCCTGGGCGGCGGAGTTGGCGGCAACGGCGTAGGACACGGAGCCGCCGTCGCCTTCGGCGATCAGCGCGACGACCGCCGGGTCGTTGCCGAGCTTGCCGCCGATGTCACCCACCAGGGAACGCAGATCGGCGGCCGTCATGCCGGCCGACATCCGCTGTGCCACCAGACGGACGTTGCCGATGTGCTGGGCTCCCGCGGCGGCGTTTCCGACCGCTGCCCGCGCGTTCGCCAGCCGGTTGCGTTCGATCTCCTTTTCGGCGGCCTTCAGGCGCTCCACCAGGTTCGCCACCCGGGCCGGCACCTCGTTGGAGGGCACCTTGAGCGACGAGGCCAGCCCCGCCATCAATGCGCGCTCCCTGGCCAGATGCCGGAACGACTCCAGCCCGACGTAGGCCTCGACGCGGCGCACGCCGGAGCCCACCGACGATTCGCCCAGGATGGTCACCGGCCCGATCTGCGCCGAGTTGCGAACGTGGGTTCCACCGCAGAGCTCCAGCGAGAACGGTCCGCCGATCTCGACGACACGCACCTCGTCGGGGTAGGACTCGCCGAACATGGCCATCGCGCCCATCGCCTTGGCCTTCTCCAGCTTCTCCAGGAAGGTGTGCACCTCGTAATCGGCCTGCACGGCCTCGTTGGCCACTTCCTCGACCTGGCTGAGCTGGTCGGGGCTCAGCGCGCCTTGGCTGTTGAAGTCGAACCGCAGGTAGCCCGGCCGGTTCAGCGAGCCGGCCTGAACGGCGTTGGGGCCCAGTACCTGCCGAAGTGCGGCGTGCACCATGTGGGTGCCGGAATGCCCCTGGGTGGCGCCCTTGCGCCAGTCGGGATCGGCTGCGGCGACGATAGTGTCGCCTTCGACGAACTCCCCCGACTCGACGTTGACGCGATGTACCCACAGGGTTTTCGCGATCTTCTGCACGTCGGTGACGGCGGCCCGCGCGGTCGCACTGGACCCGGTGCCGCTGATGGCGCCCACGTCGGCGACCTGGCCACCCGACTCGGCGTAGAGCGGCGTGCGGTCCAGCACGATTTCGACACGCTCGGCGCCCGCCGACCCCTCGGTTCCGTGGGCTACTACAGGCACCCGTTTGCCGTCCACAAAGATTCCCAGAATTCTTGCCTGCGAGGTCAATTCGTCGAAACCGGTGAATTCGGTCGGTCCGGCGTCGACCAGTTCCCGGTAGGCCGTCAGATCGGCGTGCGCATGTTTACGCGCGGCGGCATCGGCTTTCGCACGGCGGCGCTGCTCGGCCATCAGTTCGCGGAAGCCGATTTCGTCGACCTGCAGACCCGCTTCGGCGGCCATCTCCAGGGTGAGCTCGATGGGAAAACCGTAGGTGTCGTGCAGCGTGAAGGCATCCGAGCCGGACAGCACCGTGGCACCGGCTGCCCTGGTGTTGGCTGCCGCCTCGTCGAAGAGCCGCGAACCCGAGTGCAATGTCCGGTTGAACGCAGCCTCCTCGGCGACCGCGATCCGGTTGATCCGGTCGAAGTCCGCGACCAGTTCGGGGTAGGACGGGCCCATCGCGTCCCGGACGCAAGCCATCAATTCGCCGACGATCGGGCCGTCGATGTCGAGCAGTCGCGCCGAGCGGATCACCCGGCGTAGCAGACGACGCAGCACATAGCCGCGTCCGTCGTTGCCGGGGCTGACGCCGTCACCGATCAGGATGGCCGCGGTGCGGCTGTGGTCGGCGATGATGCGGTACCGCACGTCGTCTTCGTGGTTGCCGGCGTCATAGCCGCGGGGCGCGCGGCGCGCCACCACGTCGATGACCGGACGCAGCAAGTCGGTCTCGTAGACGTTGTGCACGCCCTGCAGCAGCAATGCGACCCGCTCGACTCCCATGCCGGTGTCGATGTTCTTGCGCGGCAACGGACCCAGGATCTCGAAGTCGTCTTTGCCGGCGCCGTGGCCACGTTCGTTCTGCATGAACACGAGATTCCAGATCTCGATGTAGCGGTCTTCGTTGGCTTCCGGGCCGCCGTCGACACCGAAGTCCGGCCCGCGGTCGTAGTAGATCTCCGACGACGGGCCACACGGCCCGGGGATGCCCATCGACCAGTAGTTGTCGGCCATGCCGCGCCGCTGGATTCGCTCGACCGGCAGGCCCGCGATCTCGCGCCACAGCTCGATGGCCTCGTCATCATCGAAATAGACCGTGGCCCAGAGCTTCTCAGGGGCAAAGCCATAGCCGCCGTCTTCGACCTTGTTTGTCAGAAGCGTCCAGGCGAGCTCAATGGCTTGGCGTTTGAAGTAGTCGCCGAAGGAAAAGTTGCCGGCCATCTGGAAGAACGTGTTGTGCCGCGTGGTGATCCCGACCTCGTCGATATCGGGTGTGCGGATGCACTTCTGGATGCTGGTCGCGGTCGGATAGGGCGGGGTGCGCTGGCCGAGGAAGAAGGGAACGAACTGCACCATGCCGGCATTGACGAACAGCAGGTTGGGGTCGTCGAGAATCACCGAGGCGCTCGGCACCTCGGCGTGACCCGCCTTCACGAAATGATCGAGGAACCTCTTCCTGATCTCGTGTGTCTGCACTTGTCCGCTTCCTCTTCAGCCTGTTTCGACCGCACCACAGTACCGGCCCTGCCCTGCGGCCAGTTCAGGCGCTGACGAAGCTCAATCGCACCGAGCGCCGCGGGTTGTCCCGGTTCAGGTCGACCAGGACCACGCTCTGCCAGGTGCCCAGCAGCGGCTCCCCCGCCTGGACCGGCACGGTGATCGACGGCGCGACGATGGCCGGCATCACATGATCGGCGCCGTGCCCGGCCGATCCATGGGCGTGCCGGTAGCGGTCATCGCGCGGCAGCAGGCGTTCCAGCGTGTCGATGAGGTCGTCGTCGGAACCGGCCCCCGTTTCGATGATGGCGACACCAGCCGTGGCGTGCGGGACGAACACATTGCACAGGCCGTCGCCCTTCGGGGAACAGAAGGCACGCACTGAATCAGTGACGTCGACGATACGGCGACGCGCGGTGTCGACTTCCAGCACATCGGTATCCACCAGGCCAGCCTACGTATTTGCCCGTTGTGATAGCGAATCCGGCGGAGGAAGCTGGGCAGGGTACCGGTGGCGCCGCCGGGGCGCTGCCCCTGAACAAGGAGGGCTAGATGATGTATGCGCGCTCCACGAGCATCCACGCGCACCCGTCGTCCATTGACGCCGGAATCGCGCACGTTCGCGACGCGGTGATGCCTGCGCTAACCACGATCGACGGTTGCATCGGCCTCTCGTTGTTGGTCGACCGCCAATCGGGACGATGTATCGCGACTTCAGCGTGGAATGACCAGGCAGCCATGTACGCCAGCGCCGAACGTACCCGCCCGGTGCGTGATCAGGCCGCGCAGGCGTTCGGGGGCAGCCCGACGATCGATGAGTGGGAGATCGCAGTGCTACACCGCGACCACCGCTCCGGCCCGGGCGCCTGCGTGCGCGCCACCTGGCTGCGGATGCGTCCCGATCAGTTCGACCGGGCGATCGAGTTCTACCGCGAGTCGGTGCTGCCCGCGATCGAAGAACTCGACGGCTTCTGCAGTGCCAGCCTGATGATCGACCGCGCCTCATGGCGGGCGGTGTCGTCCTCGACGTTCGACAGCATGGAGGCGATGCAGCGCAACGAGGATCAGGCCCGCTCGCTGCGGACCGCCCGGCTGCGCGATCTGGGCGCCGACCAGCACGACGTCGGTGAGTTCGAGCTGGCGCTGGCGCACTTACGGGTACCCGAACTGGTTTAACCGACCTGATTGGTTCGCCGAAATCGACGTTGGCGCGAGGTTTTTCGAGAGGGCCGCACGCTGGCGTCGATCTCGGCGCGGCGACGCAAGGGTGTGATCAATGCCGTCGGCGCCGGATGACGGTCCGCAACTTCTCCAGGCGTGCGCCGATTTCACGCTCCGCGCCGCGGCCGGTCGGCAGGTAGTAGTCGACCCCTACCAGCTCGTCGGGCGGATATTGTTGCGGCACGATGCCATCCGGGTCGTCATGTGCGTATCGGTAGCCCTGGGCGTTGCCCAGCGCCGCGGCGCCCGCGTAGTGGCCGTCACGCAGATGTGCCGGCACCAGGCCCGCCTTGCCCGCGCTGATGTCCTGCATCGCCGAACCGATCGCGGTGGTGACCGCATTCGACTTCGGCGCCGTGGCCAGGTAGATGGTGGCGTGCGCCAGCGTCAGCTTGGCCTCGGGCATGCCGATCAGCGCGACCGTCTGCGCGGCGGCGACCGCGGTCTGCAACGCCATCGGGTCGGCCATACCGATGTCCTCGCTGGCCAAGATCATCAGCCGACGCGCGATGAATCGCGGATCCTCACCGGCGATCAGCATCCGGGCCAGGTAGTGCAGCGCGGCGTCGACGTCGGAGCCGCGTACCGACTTGATGAACGCGCTGATCACGTCATAGTGCTGATCGCCGTCGCGGTCGTAGCGGACCGCGGCCTTGTCCAGCGACTGTTCGATGGTCTCGACGGTGACCTGCTCCCCCGCCTCGGCCGCCACCTCCAGCGCGGTCAACGCGCGGCGGGCATCGCCGGCGGCCAGCCGGACCAGCAGGTCAACGGCTTCGGGCGTCACCTGGACCCGGCCGGCCAGACCACGCGGATCGTCGATCGCGCGCTGTACGACCGCGCGGACGTCATCGCCGGACAGCGGATGCAGCTGCAGGATCAGCGATCGCGACAACAGCGGCGCCACAACGGAAAACGACGGGTTCTCGGTGGTCGCCGCGACCAGCAGAACCACCCGGTTCTCGACGGCGGCCAGCAACGCGTCCTGCTGGGTCTTGGAGAACCGGTGCACCTCGTCGATGAAGAGCACGGTCTGTTCGCCTCTGACGAGCGCGCTGCGTGCCCCCTCCAACACCGCGCGCACTTCCTTGACTCCGGCCGCCAGCGCCGACAACGCCTCAAACCGGCGCCCGGTGGCCTGCGACACCAGCGAAGCCAGCGTCGTCTTCCCGCTCCCGGGTGGCCCGTAGAGGATGGCCGATGCCACCCCCGAGCCTTCCACCAGCCGCCGCAGCGGCGAGCCGGGTTGCAGCAGGTGATCCTGCCCGACGACCTCCGCCAGACTGGCCGGGCGCATCCGCACCGCCAGAGGTGCCGATGCCGACCGAGCGCGCGCAGACTCGCCGAGGCTGTCCTCGTCAGGGACGTCGAACAGACCGTCAGGCACGGAGTCAGGCATACCACGTCGGGACGACACGTAAGCGCCCAGCGTGAGGTCTCAGCGTCGCCGACGAATACTTGCTAAGTTCGCCAAAGCACAGGTCTGGACACTTTCCGACGACGAGGCAGGAGCGGCCATGAGCCAACCTCCGGAGCACCCCGGCTACCCCAACGAGCCGTACGGAGGTAATCCCAACCCGGGTGACTATCCGCCGCCGCCCGGCTACGGCCCTCCCCCCGGCTATGGCGCGCCCCCACCGCATCCTCCCGGCTACGGACCACCGCCCGGCTACGGCGCGCCCCCACCGCCTCCCCCCGGCTACGGTCCGCCACCGCAACCGGGTTACGGCTACCCGCCGCCGGGTTACGGCCCGCCGCCCGGCTACCCGCCGCCGGGTTACGGCCCGCCGCCCGGCTACCCGCCCCCGGGTTACGGCCCGCCGACCGGCTACCCGGGCGTTCCCGGCTACCCGCCCGGCGCCGGTCCGCAGTTCAACATCGGTGACGCGTTCAACTGGGCGTGGAACAAGTTCAGCAAGAACATCGGGCCGCTGATGTTGGCGGCGTTGGTCTATCTCGTGATCGGCGTGGTCGTCAGCGGGCTGGTTTTCGTGATCCTTGGTGGCGCCGAAGCCAACACTGCGCCAGACAGCGACTATGGCGGCTCATTCGCGGCGAGCCTGGACGCGAACGGGACGCTCGTGCTGTTGATCGTGTCGTTTGTGTTCGGCATCTTCGTGCAGGCCGCATTCCTGTCTGGCGGGCTCGATCTCGCCAACGGCAGGCCGGTCACGGTGGGTTCGTTCTTCAAGCCGCGCAACTTCGGCAACGTGGTTTTGGCCGGTGCCCTGCTCAGCGTGATCAGCGCCGTCCTGAATGTGGTCTCGCTGCTGGGCCCGTTGTTCGCGCTGCTTGCGCTGGTGGCGATCCTCGCGTTCACCTTCTTCGCGCTGTTCACCCTCGCGTTCGCGACCGACCGCGCGCTGCCGCCGATCGATGCGCTCAAGGCGAGCATGAGCACCGTCCGGTCGCACATCGGCGACACGCTGCTGTCGTTCCTGGTGCAGGTCCTGCTGGTCGCGGTCGGCCTGTTGGCTTGCGGTGTCGGCATTGTGGTGACCGGTCCGGTGGCGCTGCTGATCCAGGTGTACACCTACCGCCGGCTCTCCGGAGGCCCGGTCGCGCCGCTCACGCCGTAGCCGCGGGGATGTCAGGGCTGGGTGACGAAGTCGATCAGCTCCTCCACCCGGCCGATCAGCGTGGCGTCCAGATCGGTCCAGTCGCGCACCCGTCCGCGGATGCGGCGCCACGCCGCAGCGATGTCGGCCTGATCATTGTGCGGCCAGCCCAGGGCCGCGCAGATGCCGTGCTTCCACTCGGTTCCGCGTGGGATCACCGGCCATTCCGACAGTCCGAGCCGGCCGGGTTTGACGGCCTGCCAGATGTCGACGAAGGGGTGGCCGACAACCAGCGTGTGCGCCCCGGCCGGGCTGCGCTGCACCGCATCGGCCAGCCGCGACTCCTTCGAGCCGGGCACCAGGTGGTCGACCAGCACCCCCAGCCGTCGCTGCGGGCCGGGGCGGAACTGCTCGACGATGCCGACGAGGTCGTCGACACCGCCGAGGTATTCGACGACCACACCCTCGATGCGTAGGTCCTCACCCCAGACCTGCTCGACAAGCTCGGCGTCGTGGCGACCTTCCACGTAGATCCGGCCGGTCCGGGCCACCCGGGCGCGCGCTCCGGCCACCGCCACCGAGCCCGACGCCGTCCGGGCGGCGGCCGTGGGGGCCGGACCGCGCGGGGCGATCAGAATCACCGGTTTGCCGTCGACGAGATATCCGGGGCCCACCGGGAACGGCTTGCGGCGGCCGTGCCGGTCCTCGAGCTGCATCCGTCCGTATTCGAAACCGACCACCTCGCCCACGTAGCCGGTCTGGGCGTCTTCGACCACCAAGCCGAGTTCTAAGGCCAGGTCAGTCGACCGGGGCTTGCGCGCATGGTGCGGGTCGCGGGCGAGTATGTCCGAGCCGTAACGATCATCCACCCGAGCGATCCTAGGAAGGGTTGGCGGCCGATCCCGGTTACGCCACTCCGCCAGATGCCCGGCGTTGCTGGACTGCAGCCTGGTGGCTGGCGTGATGAGATGGGTTGTTATGACCATCAAAGTGGCGCTGGAGCACCGCACCAGCTACACCTTTGACCGGCCAGTCCGGGTATTCCCGCATGTTGTGCGGCTGCGTCCGGCACCGCACTCACGCACCCCGATCGAGGCTTACTCGCTGCGGGTCGAGCCGGCCGATCACTTCGTCAACTGGCAGCAGGACGCGGTTGGCAACTTCGTGTGCCGGCTGACCTTTCCGAACCCGACCAGCCGGTTGACCATCACGGTGGGGTTGATCGCCGACCTCAAGGTGATCAACCCCTTCGACTTCTTCATCGAGGACTGGGCCGAGACGTGGCCGTCGTCCGGCGGGTTCAGCTACCCCGAGTCGCTGGCCGAAGACCTCAAGCCGTATCTGCGGCCCGTCGACGAGGAAGCCTCCGGGTCCGGGCCCGGCGAACTCGTGCAGGCGTGGGTGGGTGACTTCTCGGTGCCGGAAGGCACCCGGACGATCAACTTCCTGGTGGAGCTCAACAGGCGAATCAACCGTGACCTCAACTACAGCGTGCGGATGGAACACGGTGTACAGACGCCGGACTTCACGCTGCGCACCGGCGTCGGCTCGTGCCGCGACTTCGCGTGGCTGTTGGTCTCGGTCGCGCGTCAGATGGGGCTGGCCGCCCGGTTCGTGTCCGGTTACCTGGTCCAGCTGACCTCCGACGTCAAGGCGCTCGACGGGCCGTCGGGTCCGACGGCCGACTTCACCGACCTGCACGCCTGGGCCGAGGTGTACATCCCGGGCGCGGGCTGGATCGGGCTGGACCCGACGTCGGGTCTGTTCGCCGGCGAGGGCCACATCCCGCTGGCCGCCACCCCGCATCCGTCGGGCGCTGCGCCGATCACCGGTGGCATCGAACCGTGCGAATCGACGCTGGAGTTCTCCAACACCGTCATCCGCATCCACGAGGATCCGCGCGTCACCCGCCCCTACACCGACGAGGCGTGGGCCACCATTGAGGACGTCGCCGCAGGTGTCGACGAGCGCCTTGAAGCCGGTGACGTCCGGCTCACCGTCGGCGGCGAGCCGACCTTCGTGTCGGTGGACAACCAGGTCGACGACGAGTGGACCACCGCCGCCGACGGCCCGCACAAGCGTCAGCGCGCCTCCGACCTGGCTGCCCGCCTGAAAGCGCAGTGGGCGCCACAGGGTCTGATCCACCGCGGCCAGGGCCGGTGGTATCCCGGTGAACCATTGCCCCGCTGGCAGATTGGGTTGTACTGGCGTACCGACGGCCAGCCCCTGTGGCCCGATGCGACACTGCTGGCCGATCCCTGGAGCAGCACTCCGACCGGCCCGACCGCAGACAGCACCACGGCCCAGAACCTGCTGGCCGCCGTCGCCGACGGCCTGGGCCTGCCCCCTTCGCAGGTGCGCCCGGCGTACGAGGATGCCCTGTCCAAGCTGGCGGCCAAAGCGCGTCTACCGCAGGGCGACCCGGTGGAACCTAGTGACGACCTGGACCCGGAAGCCGGCCGCGACACTCCCGCAGCCCGAGCCGAGCTGCTGGCGCGCCTCGACGAATCGACGGTCACTCCAACGGCGTTCGTGCTTCCGCTGCACCGCCGCGACGATGAGCTGGGCTGGGCCAGCGCCAACTGGCGGCTGCGCCGCGGCCGCGTCGTGCTCATCGACGGCGATTCGCCGGCGGGCCTGCGACTGCCGCTGGACGCTATCAGTTGGAAGCCGCCGCGGCCGTCGTTCGACACCGATCCGACCGCCGTCGGCGACGAGCTGCGCCCGGCCGGAACCGAAGCGCTGGTCGACGAGGACGAGAGCGCGCCGACCACCGCCATGGTCGCCGAAGCCCGCGACGGCTTGCTCTACATATTCTTGCCGCCCACCGGGGCGCTGGATCACTTCGTTGACTTGATCGCCCGAATTCACGCCGCCGCCGACAAAATCGGCTGCCCCGTGGTGATCGAGGGCTATGAACCACCGGCCGATCCGCGACTGTCCTCGACCACGATCACCCCCGACCCGGGCGTCATCGAGGTCAACGTCGCCCCCACCGCCAGCTTCGCCGAGCAGAACAGACAGCTCGAAACCCTCTACGAGCAGGCCAGACTGGCTCGCCTTTCGACCGAGTCGTTCGGCCTGGACGGCAGTCACGGCGGCACCGGTGGCGGCAATCACATCACGTTGGGCGGCGTCACCCCGAAAAGCTCTCCGATGCTGCGCCGGCCGGATCTGCTGGTGTCGCTGCTCACGTACTGGCAGCGGCATCCGTCGCTGTCCTACCTGTTTGCCGGGCGGTTCGTCGGCACCACGTCGCAGGCGCCGCGGGTCGACGAGGGACGAGCCGAGGCACTCTACGAGCTGGAGATCGCGTTCGCCGAAATCGACCGGCTCGCTTCGGCTCCAGGGCCCGGCGCCGCCAGGCCCTGGATCATCGACAGGGCACTGCGGCATCTACTCACCGACATCACCGGAAATACTCATCGCGCCGAGTTCTGCATCGACAAGCTCTACAACCCGTACAGCATGCGCGGCAGGCTGGGTCTGCTGGAATTGCGCGGCTTCGAGATGCCACCGCACCTGCGGATGACGATGGTGCAGTCGCTGCTGGTGCGTTCGCTGGTGGCCTGGTTCTGGGACGAGCCGCTGCGGGCTCCGCTGATCCGGCACGGCGCCAACCTGCACGGCCGATACCTGTTGCCGCACTTCCTGATCCGTGACATCGCCCAGGTCGCCGCGGACTTGCGTGCACACGGCATCGCCTTCGAGACCAGTTGGCTGGACCCATTCACCGAGTTCCGCTTCCCGCGGATCGGCACCGCGGTCTTCGACGGCGTCGAGATCGAACTGCGCGGCGCCATCGAGCCGTGGAACACCCTCGGCGAACAGGCCACGGCGACCGGCACCGCGCGCTACGTCGACTCCTCGGTCGAACGTCTTCAGGTACGCATCATCGGCGCCGACCGTGAGCGTCATCTGGTGACCTGCAACGGCTATCCGATCCCACTGCTGGCCACCGACAATCCCGACGTTCAGGTGGGCGGCGTACGTTTTCGGGCCTGGCAGCCGCCCAGCGCCCTGCACCCGAGCATCACGGTCGACGGCCCGCTGCAGTTCGAGCTCGTCGACGTCACCACCTCGACGTCGCGCGGCGGCTGCACCTACCACATCGCCCACCCCGGCGGACGTGCCTACGACGAGCCGCCCGTCAATGCCGTCGAAGCAGAGTCACGGCGGGCACGGCGTTTCGAGGCCACCGGGTTCACCCCGGGCAAACTCACGCTCTCCGGCATTCGAGAGATGCAGGCCCGAATTTCCACAGACGTCGGCGCGCCGGGCATCCTCGATCTGCGGCGCGTGCGTACCGTTCTGCGGTAATGGCTCCGACAGATATGGCAGTACACCCAAGCGACCCGGCAGCGTTTCACCACCGCAGCGACGTCGACCGGCTGCTCGCCGGGTATCGCACCGCGCGTGCTCAGGACACGCTGTTCGATCTGCGCCCGCCTTCCCTGCAAGGCCCGGTGACCGGTTACGACGAGTTCCTCGACGACACCGGCGGTGTGCGCCCGGCTTGGGCCGACGTCGCCGACGCGGTCGGCGACCGTGGAAAAGCGGGCATGAGTCGGCTCAGCTCCGCAGTACGACAACTGGTGGACAACGACGACATCACCTACACCGTTGTCGATCCCGCCGGCGGGCACGGTGAGCCGCGACCATGGCGCCTCGACGCACTGCCGCTGGTGGTGTCGGCCCCGGATTGGGAGGTGCTCGAGACCGGGCTGGTGCAACGGTCCCGCGTGCTCAACGCCGTGCTGGCCGACTTGTACAGTAACCGGCGCTCGCTCACCGAAGGTGTGCTGCCCCCGGAGCTGCTGTTCGCGCATCCGGGATATGTGCGCGCCGCCAACGGAATCGAAGTGCCGGGCCACCACCAGCTCTTCATGCACGCCTGCGACGTCAGCCGGCTCGCCGACGGCAGCTTCCAGGTGAATGCCGACTGGACCCAGGCGCCGTCCGGCGCGGGATACGCGCTCGCCGATCGACGGGTGCTCGCGCAGGCACTGCCCGACCTGTACGAGAAGGTCGGACCACGTCCCACGACACCGTTCGCTCAAGCGTTGCGGCTGGCGCTGATCGACGCGGCGCCCGATGGCGCACAAGACCCGGTGGTCGTCGTCCTCAGTCCGGGTATCTACTCCGAAACCTCCTTCGACCACGCGTATCTCGCGACATTGCTCGGCTTCCCGCTGGTGGAGAGCGCGGACCTGGTGGTGCGCGATGGAAAATTGTGGATGCGCTCGCTGGGCACACTCAAACGCGTCGACGTGGTATTCCGCCGCGTCGACGCCACCTACACCGACCCCCTCGATCTGCGCGCCGACTCCCGGCTGGGAGTGGCCGGGCTGGTGGAGGCGCAGCACCGCGGGATGGTGACCGTCGTGAACACGGTCGGCAGCGGAATCCTGGAAAGTGCTGGACTGCAACGCTTCCTGCCCCAGTTGGCGACCCGACTACTCGGCGAGGCGCCACTGCTGCCCAGCCCGCCGAGCTACTGGGGTGGCATCGACAGCGAACGCTCGCATCTGCTGGCCAACCTGTCGACACTGTTGATCAGGCCCACCATCGGCGGGCAAACGCTTGTCGGCCCGGCGCTTTCGTCCGAACGGCTCGCCGATTTGGCCGCCGCGATCACCGCGATGCCGTGGCAATGGGTCGGTCAAGAGCTGCCTCAGTTTTCCTCCGCCCCGACCAGCAACGCCGGCGAACTCTCGGCGGGCGGAGTCGGTATGCGTCTGTTCACGGTTGCTCAACGTGGCGGGTACGCCCCGATGCTGGGCGGTCTCGGCTACGTGCTGGCCCAGGGACCGATGGCGTACACGTTGAAAACCATTGCTGCAAAGGATGTCTGGGTTCAACCCACCGACAGGTCGCGAACCGAAGTGGTCACCCTGCCGACCCCGGACACTTTCACCAAGACGGGTGCGGGCACGTTGGGTGTCAGTTCGCCGCGGGTGCTGTCGGACCTGTTCTGGATGGGACGCTACAGCGAGCGCGCGGAGAACATGGCCCGGCTGCTGATCGCCGCCCGACGGCGCTACCACGAATTCCGGCACCGCCAGGAGATTTCCGAAAGCCAGTGTGTGCCCGTCCTGATGGCTGCGCTGGGCCGCATCACCGGCACCGACCCGGGACCCGGGGATCAAGCCGAGACGATCGCCATTGCGCCGTCGACCCTATGGTCGCTGACCATGGACCGTGATCGGCCCGGCGCCCTGGCGCAGTCGGTGGATCGCCTGGCCCTGGCCGCCAGGGCAGTTCGTGACCAGTTGTCCAGCGACACCTGGGCGGTGCTGGCCGGTGTCGAGCGGGCGCTGGCGCACACCGCCGAGCCGCCGGACTCACTGGCCGAGGGCGACGCCATGTTGGAGACGGCGCAGTCGCAGACCCTGGTCGGCATGCTGACGCTGGCCGGCGTTGCAAGCGAGTCGATGGTGCAGGACGTCGGCTGGACGATGATGGACATCGGCAAGCGCATCGAACGCGGGCTGGCCCTCACCGCCCTGCTGAACGCCACGTTGACCACCGTCCTGGCCCCGGCCGCGGAACGGACGGTTATCGAATCAGCACTGATTGCAACGGAATCCGCGGTGATCTATCGCCGCCGCACGGCCGGCCAGGTCAGCGTGGCCGCGCTGGCCGCGCTGATGTTGTTCGATTCGACGAACCCGCGGTCGCTGGTATACCAACTGGAACGGCTGCGCACCGATCTCGGTGACCTGCCCGGCCCGTCGGGATCGTCACGCCCGCAGCGGATGGTCGCCGAGATGAGCACCGTGTTACGGCGTTCGCATCCCGCCGAGCTCGAAGCGGTGTCCGCGGACGGACGCCGCGAACGGCTGGCCGGGCTGCTCACCGCAACCCATACCGCGTTGCGCGAGTTGGCCGAGGTCATCGCCGCGACCCAACTGGCCTTGCCGGGCGGCACACAACCGTTGTGGGGTGGCGGCGAACGGCGAACGATGCCGTGATCGCCACCGTGCTCACGCGGTGAGCGGGTCGCGTCTCCCCGACACGGCGGTCACCTCGTCGATGACGTTGTGGATGAACTTCATCTTCTCCAGAACCTTGATCGGCAGCACGAAAGGATAGAGGTCGTCGTGACCCATCGACCTGTTCACCATGTTCAGCGACCACGACACCGGCAGCCACATGTCGATGATCGTCATGAATGCGCTGGGCCCCAGCACCGGCCGATCGAAGGTCGCCGTCGCGGGCGCGAAGCCTGACCACGCCGCTGTATCCAGGGTGTCGCGGATGTGCAGGTAGTGCGCGAACGTCTCGGCCCAGTCTTCGGCCGGATGCATCGTCGCGTACGACGACACGTAGTTCTCTTCCCAGCCCGCGGGCGCGCCTTCGCTGTAATGCCGGTCCAGCGCCGCCTGATAGTCGGCATCGGCATCGCCGAACAGTTCGTTGAACCGGGCGACGAACTCGGCGGACGGCGTGATCAGCCGGTAGTAGTAGTAGTGCCCGACCTCGTGCCGGAAGTGCCCCAGCAGGGTGCGGTACGGCTCGTCCATCTCGACCCGCAACTGCTCGCGGTGGACATCGTCGCCTTCGGCCAAATCCAGCGTGATGACGCCGTTCTCGTGCCCAGTCGTCACCCGCTCATGCGCGCTGGACAGCAGCCGGAAGGCCAATCCGTAGTCCGGATCTTCGTCGCGGCCGATGATCGGCAACTTCAGCTCGTGCAACTCGGCGACGAGTCTGCGCTTGGCCGCCTCGGCCCGGGCGAACTCGACCAGCCCAGCGGTGTCCGCGTCGTTGGGCCGTTCAATGGTCAGCACACACGAGCTGCACAACCGGATCGGTGCGCGAATCGGGACAAGCCAATTGCATTCGGCAAGATTGCGATTCGCGCACAGCTCGTATTCGCTGGCGCTGACGAAGCCGGCGCGGCCGGCGTCGTCTCCGGTGGTGACGACAAGTAGCGCCATCTCGTTGAGCGAGAACCCCAGGGCACTGCCGCAGGCCAGACATGCCGAATTCTCGAAGGTCAGCCGCTGTCCGCAGTTGGGGCAGTGGAAATCACGCATACAACTCGTCACCTTCGTAGGGCGCGACGTCGACGGCGACGTCAATCACGCTGTTCTTCGAATTGGTGTAGATGATTCCACGCAACGGCGGCACGTCGGCGTAGTCGCGACCCCGGCCGACGATGACGTACCGCTCGTCGACCATCTGGTCATTGGTGGGATCCAGTCCCAGCCATTCGAATTGGCCGGGCGGCTGGGGCGTCCAGACCGCCGCCCAGGCGTGCGTCGCGTCGATGCCGATCATGCGGTCCTTCCCGGGCGGCGGCTCGGTGGCCAGATAACCGGAAACGTAGCTGGCCGCCAAACCGTTGGCGCGCAAGCAGGCGATCGCCAGCCGCGCGAAGTCCTGGCATACCCCTTCCCGCGCTCTTAGAACCTCGTTTACACCAGTCGACACCGTGGTCGAACCCGAGCGGTAGGTGAAGTCGGTGTAGATCCGCGACGTGAGGTCGCGCAACACCTCGCCCAGTGGTCGCTGCGGAGCAAAACTCGGCGCCGCATAGTTGCGGACCTCGTCGGTGATCTCGGGCGGGTTCAGGTCGAGCGCGAACTCGGTGGCCAGTGCGCCTCGCATGCCCACCGGGCGGGCGAGCTCCCACGGGGCCAGCGCCGGCCCGCCACCCCAGCGCTCCGGCGGCGAGGGGTAGACCTCGACGATGGACGAACTGGTTACGGTCAGCGTCTGATGCGGCTCGGTGACGTGGAAATACGAACTGATGTTTCCGTAGGTGTCTGGACTCGTCGAGCTGTCCGACGGCGTCGGCGAGATCCGCAACTCGTGGAACAGGCAGCGTTGCCGCAGCAGGTCTCGCGGGGTGAGGAAGCCGCGACCGTAGGAACTCGTCACCACGTCGGAGTACCGATATTCGGTGCGGTGGGTGATCCGGTAACGGGCTGCCGGGCCCGACGGGTGCCGATCCGGCGCCTGCCCCGGATCGCTGGCCTGGCTCGGCGATGTCACGATGCAACACTAGTGACGCCCAGTTACCCGCGCAGCGGGGCAGGGCCGACGAGGGCGTCAAGGCCACATTTGCCTTAATCGGCGACGAATCACCGTGTGATGCCCCCGCGGTGCACCTTCTGTCACTTGAGTAACAGAAGCATCACAAGCCACTCTAATGTACTCCATCACGACAAGATAACTTGCTACTCATATAGCTCATAAGTAGTCAATCGTCCCAATAGACCCAGTAATTGACTCTAGTTATCACCAGCAACGCAAAACACGTTATTAAACTTTAATCTCATTGATTACTAAAGCCCCACTCATTGACTCCTTTCACTCCTGCTTGTTAGACCTGTTAAATGATTCATTTAGGTGGGCTACTGAGCACGATGTGCAGGCACCTGGTGATAGGCCTGCTGGTCGTCCTGGGCATGACGTTGTTGGTCAATCCGACCACCGGGGTGGCCTACGCAGACGGCATGAACTGGGACGCCGTGGCACAGTGCGAATCGGGTGGCAACTGGCACGCCAACACCGGCAACGGGTTTTACGGAGGACTGCAGTTCAAACCGTCTACCTGGGCCGCCAACGGCGGCGTCGGCGACCCGGCGATGGCGTCGCGCGAGCAGCAGATCGCGGTGGCGAATCGGGTGCTGGCCACCCAGGGCCCCGGCGCGTGGCCCAAGTGCGGCGGTAACGGCCAGTTGTTCCCGATCCAGATCGTGAACATCTTCTTGCATCCGGTACGCGGCACGCTGAACACGCTGTGGTCGCTGGTCCCACACTAAGGCCGGTCACGGGCGATGTGACCGGCCCGTGATAGGCGGCGTGATAGCCCCGTAACCGTGAGCTTCGAGGGGTCGGTTGACGGGCTAACTATCGGGCGGAGCTAACTGAGGGTTCCTCGGGCTTGACGTCGATCCCCGATTCTTTACGCTGCTGTGCGGTGATCGGCGCCGGGGCGTCGGTCAGCGGGTCGATGCCACCACCGGACTTCGGGAAGGCGATCACCTCGCGAATCGAGTCGGCACCGGAAAGCAACTGGACGATCCGGTCCCAGCCGAACGCGATCCCGCCGTGCGGCGGGGCGCCAAAGGTGAACGCGTCCAACAGGAATCCGAACTTCTCCTGCGCCTCGACAGAGCCGATGCCCATCATCGCGAACACCCGTTCCTGGACATCTCGGCGATGGATACGAATCGAGCCGCCACCGATCTCGTTGCCGTTGCAGACGATGTCGTAGGCGTCGGCCAGCGCGTTACCCGGATCGCTGTCGAAGGTGGCTTCCGACTGGCGCTTGGGTGCGGTGAACGCGTGGTGCACCGCGGTCCAGGCGCCGCTGCCCAGCGCGACGTCGCCGGCGGCGGTGGCGTCGTCGGCCGGCTCGAACAGCGGGAAGTCGACGACCCAGGTGAACGCCCAGGCATCGGCGTCGATCAGGTCGAGCCGATGCGCGATCTCCACGCGGGCCGCACCCAGCAGCGCGCGCGACGCTTTCACCGGCCCCGCCGAGAAGAAGATGCAGTCGCCGGGCTCGGCGCCGACATGCGCGGCCAGACCCTCGCGTTCGGCGTCGGACAGGTTTTTGGCCACCGGTCCACTCAGCGTGCCGTCGTCGCCGACCAGCACATAGGCCAAACCCTTATGACCGCGCTGCTTGGCGAACTCCTGCCACCCATCCAGCGTGCGGCGCGGCTGCGACGCCCCTCCCGACATCACCACCGCGCCCACGTAGGGCGCCTGGAACACCCGGAAGGTGGTGTCGGAGAAAAACTCTGTGCACTCGACGAGTTCGACCCCGAACCGCAGATCCGGGCGGTCCGTGCCGAAGCGTCGCATTGCTTCGGCGTAGCTGATCCGGGGCACCGGGGTGGACAGGTCGTAGCCGATCAACGCCCACACGGCTTTGAGCACCTGTTCGGCGGTGGCGATGACGTCGTCGGACTCCACGAAGCTCATCTCCATGTCGAGCTGGGTGAATTCCGGCTGACGGTCGGCGCGGAAATCCTCGTCGCGGTAGCAGCGGGCGATCTGGTAGTACCGCTCCATCCCGGCGACCATCAGCAGTTGCTTGAACAGCTGCGGGCTCTGCGGCAGCGCGTAGAACGAACCGGGCTGTAACCGGGCCGGCACCAGGAAGTCGCGCGCGCCTTCCGGCGTCGAACGCGTCATGGTCGGCGTTTCGATCTCGACGAAGCCCTGCCCGGCCAGCACGTCGCGGGCGGCGGCATTGACCTTGGAGCGCAACCGAATTGCGTTGCCCGGGCCCTCCCGGCGCAAATCCAGATAGCGATAACGCAACCGGACTTCCTCGCCGGCGGGCTCGTCGAGCTGGAACGGAAGCGGCGCGCACTCCCCCAGCACGGTCAGCGACGTCGCGTTGACCTCGATCTCGCCGGTGGCGATCTCGGTGTTGGCGTTGCCCGCCGGCCGGATCTCCACGACGCCCTCGACGGCCACGCAGAACTCGGCGCGCAGCCGGTGGGCCTGGGCCAGCACATCCTCGGCGCGGAACACCACCTGGGATACGCCGCTGGCGTCGCGCAGGTCGATGAAGATCACCCCGCCGTGGTCGCGCCGACGCGCGACCCAGCCGGCCAACGTCACCTTCTGGCCGGCATCGGTGGCCCGCAACGAACCGGCGGTGTGACTGCGCAGCACAAATACTCCTTCTGGACGGTGGGGAACGACAGCCCAGTCTAGAGGCGGTACCTTCGGGGATCGTCATGGATATTGCAGTAGTTGGTCCCGGCGCTGTCGGAACGACGGTCGCCGCGTACTTGTCCGCCGCCGGTCACCGCGTTCTGCTCTACGGCCGGACTCCGCGGTCCCAGATCGAATTGCGGCCCGACGGCGCCGATCCGATCACCGTGCCGGGTCCGGTCTGTACCGACCCCGCCGAGATCACGGCGCCGGTCGAGGTGGTCTTGCTCGCGGTCAAAGCCACCCAGAACGCCGACGCGGCCCGCTGGCTGGCTCGACTGTGCGACCAGAACACCATCGTCGTCGTCCTGCAGAACGGCATCGAGCAGGTCGATCAGGTGCAGCCGCGGTGTCCGTCGTCGGCCGTCGTTCCCGGCATCGTCTGGTTTTCGGCCGAGACTCAGCCGGCGGGCTGGGTGCGCCTGCGCACCGACGCCCGACTGACGCTGCCGACTGGACCCGCCGCGACCGCCTTCGGCGACCTGTGGCGCGCGGCCGGCGGTACCGCCGACTGCGACCCTGACTTCGTCACCGCGGCGTGGCGCAAACTACTGGTCAACGCGGTTGCCGGCCTGATGGTGCTGACCGGGCGACGTTCCGGCATGTTCCGTCGTGCCGACCTGGCCGAACTCGCAACCCGGTACGCCACGGAATGCCTCGAGGTCGCCCGTGCCGAGGGTGCGCAGGTGGCCGACGACGTCGCCGCCGGGACGGTGCAGATGTTTCGCCGGGCCCCCGCCGACATGGGCACGTCGATGCTGGCCGACCGCGAGGCCGGCCGCCCGCAGGAGTGGGACATCCGCAACGGTGTGATCATCCGCAAGGCGCGGGCGCATGGCATCGCCACGCCGATCAGCGACATCCTGGTACCGCTATTGGCGGCAGCGAGCGACGGCCCGGGTTAAGTGAGGGTTAAGTGCGGCTGTCCTCAGAACAGACTGATCGCATCGGGGACGAGGGCTGAGGACACATCGAACGTAGTGGGCAGGGCGAAGTCCCCGAAAGGGGTCACCACGGTATCGGTGATCGTGCTGGCACCGGTCGCCGAGAGGATGTCGGCATACACCGTCTCAAAGCCGCTGCCGTAGTTGGCGACGTCGATCATCGAGCCGGCCGCCGGCGCGTCGCCGCTGGCGCTGGTGACCAGAAGCGTCTCGGTGGTCTCACCGTAGACCGTTGTGCCGGTGGTGGTCACGTCCGCATCGAAGGTGCCGGTGCCGGCACTGTCGGTGATGTCGAATTTTTGGGTGCCCTGAATGGCGACGTCCGCGGGGGGAAGCCCGTTGACGCCGGTGAAGGTTTCGTTGCCGGTAGGAGTGATGTCGCCGCCGTCGAAAGGGATTGTCGCGGCGTCCGATTCGGCGGCGACGGCGTCGAAGCTGGTGGGGATGCTGATGTTCCCGAACAGGGTCGTGTCGGTTTCGGAGATCAGGTTCGCGCCGCCGGTCGTCGACACGAGATCGGAGTAGACCTGCGGGGTGGGGCCGTCGTCGTAGTCGATGCTGTCGATGACCGAGCCGACCGCCGGGATGTCCCCGGCGGCGGTGCCCGCTGTGCCTGAATTCCCATCGCCGGTGACGAGAATCGCCTCGGTGGTCGTACCGGCGGCATCCGTCGTGGTCGTCACGTCGCCGGTGAAGGACCCGATGACCGTGCCGGCGCTGTTGTCGACGTCGAACGCCTGGGTGCCCTGAACGTCGGTGTCATACGGCGCAGCCCCGCTCACCGCGGTGAACGTCTCCGCGCCGGACGCAACGATGCTGTCGCCCCCGGTCAGCGTGATGGCAGGCAGCGCCGTATCACCCGACTCGCCGTCGAGTGCGTCATACGTGCTGGAGACGGGGAAGTCCCCGAAGCCCGCCGTCGTCACGGTCTCGGTGGGAGTCGTCGAGGGCAGGTCCGAGTACACGTAGCCGAACTCGCCACCGGCGTACGTGTAGGTGTCAAAGACCGAGCCGACCGCCGGAACGTCCCCGGCTGCGGTGCCTACGGTGCCGGTGAGATCGTGAGTGACCAGCAGTTCGGTGTTGGTGTCACCGCTGATGTCAACCGAATTCGACTCGTCGGCGTCAAAAGTCCCGACCGACTGTTGGGTGGTGGTGTCGTAGACCTCGAATTCCTGGGTTCCCTGAATGCTTCCGGACTCAGCCGGAGGAGCGGTGTTCTCCAACCCGTATACCCCGGTGAGCGTTTCGGTGGACGACGGATCAGGAATGATCTCGTAGTCGTCGGCGACCGCGACGGCCATGGGGAGAAATGCGGAACCGAGCAGCCCGCCGGCAGCGACGCCCAGGGCGCGGGTGATGCGACGACGATCCATCGGAAACTCCATTCGCGTCTTAGCCTTCACGAGCCGTTTGCCCGCAGTCCGATTGCGCTGGCGCCCCGCGGAGAGCACCGGTGAGAATGCGAAAACATTTGCCGCAGCGCAGCCTCGGTGTCATCCGGCCGCCTCGGACAGCCCGAATGCTTCGTAGACGAACCCGAGGTCGGCCCGGATGCGTTCGGGGCTCAGGCCGAACTGCGCCGGCGAATGTCCGTGCTTGCTGGTGTAATTGCGCTGCCGCTCCGCTTGCGCACGTACCTCTTCGACGAATTCGTCCGACGGCTTGATCTCGACGAAGTCGAGGATCCGCGCCATGGTCGGTTCGAGGTCGTTGATCAAGTCCTCGTAGCGCACGATGCACAGGTTGTGCTCTGGGATTCTGCCGGCTGAATGAGCGTCGTAAAAGGAGCGCAGCATGTCGCAGGACGCCTGGTAGAGATTCTCCATCCACCTGCGCTGGTCTTCTTTGGTGGTGCGGTTCCACACGTCGTAGCCGTTCTCGAGCACGCTGGCCAGCAACGACATTCCCGACGGGATGACCTCGACCGGGTCGCGGATGACGTAGACCAGTTTGCAGTCCGGGTACCGCCGCAACACCGCATCGAGGCGCATCGTCAGCATGCTGGTCTTGGCCAGCACCCGGTTGGCGCCCTTGAGCGTCAAGTTGCGGCGCCAGCAGGCATCGTAATAGCCGAAGAAACGGTCTTCCTCGCGCGGCGTCACCCCGTCGATCGCGAACTGGCGGCGGGACAAGCCACTTCCCCAGGTGTCTTGCCAGGCAAGGAAATAGGCCCATGCGAACGGGCCGTCCATGGTCCGGAAGAACCAGGCCACGTCGTCGGTCTCGATGCCCCGCAGGCTGGTGTCATGCACGTCGGACGGGTGATACCGAGCCGGTGACAGCTTGTCCAACCTCGGCACGATACCGCCGAGCAGTTTGCGCGCGGTGATCGCCGGGAACAGCATCTCCCACAACTCGAGAGCGGCCATGTCGCCGGCCCCGAGCAGCAGCCTGTGCAGAAACGTCGTGCCGCTGCGTGGGTTGCCGATGATGAAGATCGGCCGGTCGATCACCTGCTTGCGATGCCGTGGGTAGAACACATGGTCCAGGCCGAGCGTGATCGCCGAAATGAACTGGCGCAGTTGCAAAAGCGCGAATGCCCCGAACGGCCGGAACCACAACCCGAACGTCTGGCCGATCACCTTGTAGATGCGCAGATAACGCCCCATTTAGCTCTCCCACACCGCGGCGGCGCATGCGATCGTGAAACCGGATGCGGCGCTGGCGATCACGAGCTTGTCGCCGTTGGTGACAGTGCCGTGCTTGAGACGGTGGTCCAGCGCGACGGCCCACGAGGTACTGGCCGTGTTGCCGAACAGCGAGTGGGTGTGCACGCACGCCTCGGGCCTTGCCCCCAACTCGCCGAACACCCGTTTCAAGATCGCCTCACTGGGCTGATGGAGGATGTAGTGATCGACGTCAGTCGGGGACCAGCCGGCGAAGTCGATCAGGCCGCGGACCTCGGGCGGCACATGAACCGCGAGCGCGAAAAGCTCCTTGGAGCGCGACATGAAATGTCCGTCGATCGGCGCCGTACACAGGTCGTAGTGCTGCGACAGCGTCTTGTGCCGGATATCGACCAAGCGCGCACTGCCGCCGGGCAGCGGTTCCCGGGTGACCAGAATGGCAGCGGCGGCGTTGCCAAGCGTCAGGCCGGCAGCCCGGGTAGCCACGTCTTCCACCGACTGGATGTCATAGCTGATGTGGTCACGCATCAACTCGCCGGCGCACACCAGCGCCGTCGTCAGCTCCTCGTGCAGAGCGAAATATCCGGCGACAACATGCAGCGCCTCGACGAGGCCCGCGCAGGCACACGTCACATCGATGGCGTGCAGCGGTTTGGCGCCTAAGCGCCCGGCCACCTCGGACGCGGTGGCCGGCTCGAAGGCCTCGCGCGCGATCCCGCCGTAGACCAGAAGATCGACCTCGGATGCCTCGATGCCGTTTTGCCAGAGACAGGAAGTCGCCGCGCGCGAGGCGAACTCACCGGGCGACAGCATCGCGTCCGGCTCGACGTAGCGCACTTGGGTGTTGCATCGCTCGAACACGTAGCGGATGCCCTGCTCGACGGGCTCCCAGTCGGCCGCGGCGCCGCGGAACGACTCCCGGACACGCTTCAAGACCGCGTCGTTGTCAACAGCCTCGTCCGGCATCACGATCGCGGGCCGGGAGAAGTGGATACGCGGCAGGGTCATGCGCGGCACCCGTTAGGAACCGGCAGACACTGGCTGACATCTCGGGACATGAGTGCGCGCACCTTTCAACCATGCCGACCCGGCCTTATCAGTCAGCTTTAGACAGTACCGCGACTGGACCCCATGCACCCAGCACAGTCCAATAAGCCGAAAGCCGGCGATCCGCGCCATGTTGAGCGGCGGGCCCCATCGGGCACCGCGCCGCAAGTGTGCGACGGCGGGAACTTCGGCAACCGCGGGCACGCCAGAGTCGCAGTGTGCGAAGCTGATATCGCCGGGCCAGCCGCCTGCCGCAAACCGCGACGGAGAATGCGATGACCTTCAACGAGGGTATGCAGATCGACACCAGTACGACGGCGTCATCCGGAGGCGGCGCAGGGCGGAGAATCGCCATCGGCGGTGGACTGGGCGGGTTGTTGTTCGTCGTGGTCGCGCTGCTGCTCGGGGTGGACCCCGGCAAAGTGGTCACCCAGCTGCCCACCTCGAGCGCCGGCCAGAACGTGGCCCCGGGCTTTGACCTGAGCAAGTGCAAAACCGGAGCCGATGCCAACCAGTATGTGCAGTGCCGGGTAGTCGCCACCGGCAACTCGGTCGACGCGGTGTGGAAGCAGCTGATGCGCGGTTACACCCGCCCGCGGGTGCAATTGTTCAGCGGTCAGGTCAGCACCGGCTGCGGCCGGGCCACCACCGAGGTAGGACCGTTCTACTGCCCGGTGGACAAGACCGCCTACTTCGATACCGGCTTTTTCGACGTGCTGCGCACCCAATTCGGTTCGAGTGGTGGACCATTGGCGCAGGAGTATGTGGTTGCCCATGAGTTCGGGCACCACGTGCAGAATCTGCAGGGCTCGCTCGGCCGCGCCCAGCAGGGCGCGCAGGGCGCCAACGGCAACGGCGTCCGCACCGAGTTGCAGGCTGACTGCTACGCCGGCGTGTGGGCCCACTACGCCGCCACAACCAAGCAGGAAAGCACCGGCGTTCCGTTCCTGGAGCCGCTGAGCGACAAGGACATTGCCGACGCGCTGTCGGCTGCGTCATCGGTCGGCGACGACCGCATCCAGAAGGCCGCCACCGGACGGATCAATCCCGAGTCGTGGACCCACGGCTCCTCGGAGCAGCGTCAGCATTGGTTCACCGTCGGCTATCAGACCGGCGAACCCACTCAGTGCGACACCTACCACGCGCCCGACCTGCACTAGCTCGTAGCAGCCACTGTCAACCCCAGCCACAGTTGCGGCTCGTCACCGATACGACTGCGCTGAGCGAGTTGTCATTTAAGCTGGACCATCGTGACGTCTGATACTGACGACCCAAAAGACAATAAAAATCTCAAGTGGGCGATGGGTGGGGTGGCGGCAGTCGCCGTTCTGGCGACGATCGTCGCGGCCGTATTGCTGTTCGGCGACGGCGGTTCCGGGGGACCGAACGGCGGGTCCGACAACGGGCCTGCTCAGGAGACCGCGGCCGTGGCCAGCGCGAAGGACACCGGGCCGGTGACGGTGATCACCGACGATCCCACGTGTACGGCGTGGGCGTCGATCAACAACGAATTGGCCAACAGCGGCCAGGGGTTGTGGAATGACCGCGACCGGTCAATTCCGGCGTCGGCGTGGAACCCCAAGCAGCGGGCACAGTTCATCGCGGCCGGGCAGTCGATGCGCGGTGCCGCAGCGCAAACCGTCGGACTGGTCAAGCTGACGCCGCATCGCGTCATGCGCGAGCTCTATCAGCAGTTCATCGCCTACGCGCGCGCCTACACGGAGCGGATTCCGAAATATGTGCCCGCAGACAACAACCTGGCCGGCGCGGCGTACAGCGCCTCCTCGACGCTGGACTCGATCTGCGCCGCCATCCGCGACGGTTCGGCCGCGGCTCGGGGCCCGCTGGTGTCGGCGTCCCCGCCGCCGTCCGAAATTGCCCCGGTGGGCAACCTGGCCAGCCCACAGATATTCCTCACCTCGGACAACAATGTCTGCCCGGAATGGAAAGCGGCGGTGGATCGCTTCGGTCAACAAACCGCCCAGTGGCAGCAACTGGATCCCAACATTCCGTCGATCTACTGGAACAAAGAGCAGAAGGCGGTCAACTACGCAGCGGGCCCGGTGATGAACTCGTTCGCCGGCAAACTGGAACAGCTTGGCCGGCAAAGCGATAACGCCGTCTGGCAGGACCTGGCCAACCTGGCGGCCCAGTACCGTCGTGCGTTTGTCACCGCACTGCCGACCTACACGCCGACCGACAACCACCTGGCCAACGCGGCGAATTTCGCGTCGTTGATCGTTCTCGGGGGTTGCGCAGCGGTTGCCGAGTAGGCACCGGCCCGGGCATCCACTCAACCGAAAGCGAGTCCCGCACCGCGCGGGGTGACTCGCTATGCCACCGAAACACAACACACCGGGCATAACCATGCCCGGTGTGTTGTGAACCTCGAACGGTAAGGCGTCAGGCCCAGCTGGAGCCGACGGCGGAGTCGGTGGACGACATGTTGTTGCCGGCCGACTGCACCTTCTGGCCGTGGCTGTTGGCCTGCTCGTAGATGACCTGGAAGTTGCGGCCCAACTGGGTGATGAACTCCTGGCAGGCCACCGAACCCGAGCCACCCCAGAAGTCACCGGCGGCCAGCACATCGCGCACGATGGACTGGTGCTCGGCCTCCAGCGAAGCGGCCTGGGCGCGGATCAGCGCGCCGTGGGCATCGACATCACCGAACTGGTAACTGATCGACATGAGTGTTCTCCTAAAAGTTTTCCGGTGGTGCTCGGCTAGCTGGACAGGATCTGCTGCGAGGCCTGCTCTTGGGCCTCGTAGTTGTTGGCGTCGCGGATCAACCCGTCACGCACCCCGTGCAGCATGTTCACGATGTTGCGGAACGCGGTGTTCATCTGACCCATGGTGTCGTGCGAGGTCATCTGGGCGGTGCCGCTCCAGCCCGCACCGGCGATGTTCTGGCTCGACGCCCACATCTTGCGGGCCTCGTCCTCGACGGTCTGGGCGTGGGTGTCGAATCGGCCCGCCATCGAACGCATCTCGTGCGGGTCAGTCATAAAACGGGTAGGCATATCTCTCTCCTCAGCTCGCTGTCATGTCTTGGGTCAATGCATCTTTCGGCAAAGGCATCCCCCCGGTTCTCATCCGCCGGCCGGCGTACGAGTCTCAACTTTCACAGACGCCGTCTTGGCGGCCTGCGTGCCCACGCCGCGCCCGTTGAGGGCGCCCATGAGTGCTTGGGTGTAAGGACTGGTCGGCAATCCCGCGGACGCCACCGGCGACGCAACGCTGTTGGCCGGCAACACGGGTGCGGCGCGCACCATCTGCGGCGCAGACTGGGCCCATCCGTTCGGCACCGACAGGCCGCCGAGGCGTCCAGCCCCGGCAAGCTGGGCGGAAATCTGTGATCCGAATCCGCGCATCTGGCCGGAAATGCTGGCCAGCAGGCCCTTGAGCTTGCCATCGACGATCGTCTGGACGTCGGCGAGCATGGCCTGCTGGCCCGCCTGCAGCGCCTGGCTGGCGGTCATCGAGTTGCCCAGGCTGATCAGGATTTTCGCGGGCATGCTGGCGAACATGGCAGCGTAGTAGGTGACCTGCACCGGCAGGATCGACCCGACCGCGCTGGTGGCCGTATTGGCCACGGCGGCCGAGGTGCCGGCAGCGGCGGCGGAGTGAGCGGACGACGTCGCGCCAGTCAAGTTGGTCGCAGCCGATGACAGCGCCGACGTCAGGCTGTTGACAGAGCTACCCGCCGTACCGTTCCCGCTCAACAGCCCCTGCAGCGCGGTGGTCAAGTTGTTCACAGTGCTGGTGACGTAATTCTCGACGGACTGCACGGCCGCGGTCAGATCCGACGACAACCCGCCGTCGCTGGCCGCGGGCGCCGGAGTCTGCTGGGGCAGCACGACAGCCTGCTGGGAGGCGGTCGCGTAGCTGTCCATCGTCAGGCCGTCCTGGAACCACATCTCCATGTAGTGGGCCTCGGTAGCCGCGATGGCCGGGGTGTTCTGCCCCAGAAAGTTGGTAGCGACCAGCGCCGCCAGCAGCGCACGGTTGGCGGCGATCACCGCCGGCGGCACCGTGGAGGCGAAGGCGCCCTCGTAGGCCGCGGCGGCAAACTGAGCCTGAGCTGAGGTCTGCGCAGCCTGGCCTGCGGTAGCCGCCAGCCAGTCCACGTAGGGCGCCGTCGCCGCTGCCATCCGCGCCGACGTGGGGCCCAACCATGTCGCACCGGTCAGTTGCGCAATCACCGCCTGGTACGAGGCGGCCGTCGACTCGAGCTCGGCTGCCAGCTCGTTCCACGCCGAAGCCGCCGCCATCAGCGGCCCAGAACCTGCACCGCTGTACATCAAGCCGGAGTTGATCTCCGGCGGGAACATCATGAAACTCATCGACCCGGGCCCCCCTTAGCCGGCAGCAGCTGCATTCGCCGCCTCGGTCAGCGCGTACGCTCCCGCTCCGGAGCGTAACGCGGCTACTACTTGTTCGTGCACTGCCGCCGCCTGGGCGGCAATCTGTTGATACGCGGCACCGTGACTACCGAACTGCGCTGCGGTCATCGCCGAGACGATATCGGAAGCAGCGGGAGCCAGACCGGTAGTTGGCGTCGCCGCCGCGGCGTTTCTTGCTGCCATCGCATCGCCGAGACCGGCGAGACCGCTCGCAGCACCGGACAGATCCTCCGGTTGCGCAGTTACGTAGGACACCGATCCTCCTTCTGACAGTAGTGAGACCCTATGCCACTGCCGGATGAGTTCATACAATTCACCAATCGCAAAGACGGCCTGTTACAGAACAGCCGATACAGAAGCTTAAATCACAGAACAGCGTCCTGTGCTGAGAAAAGTCAAAGAGACATTGCACCCAACGGCCACATTTTTGGGCCGCTCATACAGGAAGTTCCCAGGGACGGCGGGAGTGCGCGAACCCGCGCCCGGGCCGTCGAGCGGTCGCCGTGAGCCACGGTCGTCGGACGCGGCGAGACAGCACCCCCAGCCCGGCCCGTCCACCTGGGATCACGCCTTCACTCGGCGGGCAGCGGAGCCGGCAAACGGCCTCCGGGCGGCCCGCTACAGGCCGCGTCAGGGGAAAGCTCGTCGACCATTAAGCGGACGTCGATGATTTCGAGCTGATCGCGCCGTTATTGGCCGCGCCGATAGACATCATGACCGGAATCTCGCGTTCATCACGAAACTGAGAAAATACTTACGCGGATCGGTTTTGACGGTATTAACGCGCCGGCAACCGCCGCTGCGGTGGCGGGACGGCGGGGCCGGATGTTGTGCACGTCTGGACTGTCACCGAGGCAGAATCGGGCGCAAGGTAGGAAGGAGACATGGTCGAAGAGCCACAACCGGGCGAGGCCAGCAGACCGGCGCCGGGCATCAGCCGCCGAACGCTGCTGACGACCGGCGCGACGACGACACTCATCGGAGCCGGGCTCGGCGCCGGCGCCGTCGCCCTGTTCGGACCGACCCGGCGCGGGCCCATGCTGTGGAGCCGTCCCAGCCAGAGCGGAGCCCAGCCGGTGGGCGGCCTGCATCTACAATTCGGTCGGGAAGCTTCCAGCGAAGTCGTCGTGTCATGGCATACCACTGATGCGGTGAGTAACCCCCGCGTCATGGCGGGCACGTCAACCGGGGGTTTCGGCCGCACCGTGCCCGCCGAGACCCGGACCTACCGCGACGCGAAATCCAGAACCGAAGTCCGGGTGCACCATGCCAGACTCGACAATCTCGCGCCCGATACCGATTACGTGTATGCCGCGGTGCACGACGGTACCGACCCCGAGCTGGGTGCCGTGCGTACCGCGCCGTCGGGGCGAAGTCCATTGCGCTTCACCAGCTTTGGCGACCAGGCGACACCGACATTGGGTCGGCTGAAGAATGACAGCTATCGCAGCGACAACTTGGGATCCCCGGCGGCCGGGGACATCACCACCGCGATCGAGCGGATAAGCCCGCTGTTCAACTTGGTCAACGGCGACCTGTGCTACGCGAACCTGGCCACTGACCGGATTCGCACCTGGTCGGACTGGTTCGACAACAACACCCGCTCCGCGCGGTATCGGCCATGGATGCCGGCCGCCGGCAACCATGAGAACGAACTGGGCAATGGCCCGATCGGTTACGCGGCGTACCAAACCTACTTCGCCCTGCCCGAGACGGCTTCGGACCCCGAGCTGCGCGGGCTGTGGTACTCGTTTAGCGCCGGCTCGGTGCGGATCATCAGCCTCAGCAATGACGACATCTGTTTTCAGGACGGCGGCAATTCCTACGTCCGCGGCTATTCTGGCGGTGCGCAAAAGCGTTGGCTGGAAGCTGAACTCGCGAACGCGCGAGCCGACACACGCGTCGACTGGGTGATCGTCTGCATGCACCAGACCGCGGTGTCCACGGCCGATCACACCAATGGCGCCGACCTCGGTATCCGCCAGGACTGGCTGCCACTGTTCGACCGCTACCAGGTAGATCTGGTGGTGTGCGGTCACGAGCATCATTACGAACGCTCTCACCCACTTCGCGGGGCCCAAGACACCGAGACCAGGACGCCGATTCCGGTACAAGACCACGACGATGTGATCGACACGTCGAAGGGAACCGTGCACCTGGTCATCGGCGGCGGCGGAACATCCGCGCCGTCGAATGGTCTGTTCTTCCCGCAGCCGCGATGCCGGGTAGTGACTGGTCTCGGCGACTCCCGGGACGCGATCGGGCGCAAAGTCCCGATCTATGTGGTCGAGGAAGCGCCGTGGTCGGCCTTTCGCGACAGCCAAAACCCCTACGGCTTCGTCGCTTTCGACGTCGACCCGGGCTCCCCTGGCGGCAACACCTCGATCAAGGCCACCCACTACTCGGTCAACGGCCCCTACGGGGCCATCAGCGTGGTCGAACGGTTCACGCTCACTCGGCCGCGCGGCGGCTGAGGTTTTCGGCGCCGTCGAAGCCGCAGAGTTCGGCACCGCGCCGACGAGCGCTACCTGTCCCGGCCTGATGGGTTCACGGGCGTCGAGTTCAAACGTGAGAGCACTTCGGCGACAACGGAATCCGTCGCCACATCGATCTGGTCACCCGTCGCCAGGTTTTTGATGCCGATCGTTCCCGCCTCGATGTCGCGGTCCCCGGCGACCAGCGCCAACCGTGCACCGGACCGGTCGGCCGCACGCATCGCCCCCTTGAGTCCGCGGTCGCCGTAGGCAAGGTCCACCCGGACGCCCGCCGCGCGCAGTTGGCCGGCCAGCATCGCCAGGCGTAGCTTGGCCTGCCCGCCCAACGGCGCCCCGAACACGTCGCAGCGCGCGGCCGGCCCGATGTCCTTACCCTCGGCCCGCAACGCCAGCAACGCCCGGTCGACCCCGAGCCCAAACCCGATGCCGGACAAATCCTGTCCGCCGAGTTGGCGCATCAAACCGTCGTAACGGCCGCCACCACCGATACCCGACTGAGCACCCAATCCGTCGTGCACGAATTCGAAGGTGGTCTTGGTGTAATAGTCAAGTCCGCGAACCATTCTCGGATTGATGACGTAGGGCACGCCCAAGCCGTCGAGATGGGCCAGCACGGTCTCGAAGTGCCGCTTGGCCGCATCGGACAGATAGTCCAGCATCACCGGGGCGTCGACCGTCATCGCCTTGACCTCGGGACGCTTGTCATCAAGCACCCGCAGCGGATTGATCTCGGCGCGCTTGCGGGTTTCCTCATCGAGATCGAGATGAAAGAGGAAGTCCTGCAACAACTCCCGATATTGCGGTCGGCAGGTGTCATCACCCAGCGAGGTGATCTCCAAGCGGAATCCAGCAAGACCCAGGGAGCGGAAAGCCGCGTCGGCGACGGCGATCACCTCGGCGTCCAACGCGGGGTCGTCGACACCGATGGCCTCGACGCCGACCTGCTGCAACTGCCGGTAGCGGCCGGACTGGGGCCGCTCGTAACGGAAGAACTGGCCCGCATAACACAGCTTGACCGGCAGCGCGCCGCGATCCAGACCGTGCTCGATCACCGCGCGCACCACCCCGGCAGTGCCTTCCGGTCGCAGCGTCACCGAACGGTTTCCGCGGTCGGCGAAGGTGTACATCTCCTTGGAGACCACGTCGGTGGACTCCCCCACCCCGCGGGCGAACAACGCGGTGTCCTCGAAGATCGGTAGCTCGATATCGCTGTATCCGGCCCGACGGGCAGCGTCCAGTAGCGCCGAGCGGACCGCGACGAACCGCGTCGAGTCCGGCGGGACGTAATCCGGGACGCCCTTGGGCGCAGTGAAGTGGCTCAACGGCTCAGCCCTTCGATGTAGGGGTTGGACCGCCGCTCGTCGCCGATGGTGGTGGCGTTGCCGTGCCCGGGCAGCACCACCGTCGTGTCGTCGAGCACCAGCAGCTTGTCGGCGATCGAGTGCAGCAGATCACGGCCGCTGCCACCGAACAGGTCGGTGCGGCCCACCGATCGCTGGAACAGCGTGTCGCCGGTGAACACCACATCTTTGCCGTCTTTGGCGCCGCTGGCGCGGAACACCACCGATCCGCGGGTGTGGCCGGGCGTGTGGTCGACGGTGACGCTGATTCCGGCCAGATCGATCGAGGCGGCGTCGCGGTCGAGTTCGACGACCTGCTTGGGCTCCCGGAAGATCGCGGCGAGCAGCAATTGACCGATCTTGGGTCCGAAGTCTTTGATCGGGTCGGTCAGCATGAACCGGTCTTCGGGATGGATGTAGGTCGGGCAGCCGAAGGTGTCGGAAACCTTCTGAGCAGACCAGATGTGGTCGATATGACCGTGGGTGAGCAGTACCGCCGCCGGGGTGAGCCGATTGGTGTCCAGAATGCGACGCAGCTGGCCCATCGCGCGCTGGCCCGGGTCGATGACGACGGCGTCGGCTCCGGGGTGCGGCGCCAGCACGTAGCAGTTGCACTGCAGCAGCCCGGCGGGAAATCCGGTGATCAACACGTCGTCCAGTTTCCCATCCAGGCGATGGTGGACGGGTCGCGCCACCCTGATCGAGGGTGAACTGGCACACTCGTCACAGACCCAGCCGCGATCATGGAGGGACCAGCGGTGCCGACTAACGAACAACGAAGAGCCTCAGCCAAGCGCAAGTTGGAGCGGCAACTCGAACGCCGCGCCCAGCAAGCCCGTCGTCGTCGAACCCTGGCCATCGTCGGAGGATTGGTCGCGGCAGTGGTCGTGGTGGTGGCCATCGTAGCGACCGTCGTGCTGACCAAGCACGACGACAAGAAGGCGGCAGCCGGCTCTGCGACCTCGTCCAGCGCTGCGCCCAGCGTGGCCGGCCCGCCGTTGCCGGCCTTCAAGCCCAACGACAGCATCGGCGCCAACTGCCAGTACCCGCCCACACCGGTGGAACCGGCCAAACCGGCGAAGCCGCCCCGGACCGGCAAGGTGCCCACCGATCCAGCACAGGTCAGCGTCAGCATGGTCACCAACCAGGGGCCCATCGGACTGCTGCTGGCAAACAACGAATCGCCCTGCACCGTCAACAGTTTCGCGAGCCTTGCACAACAAAAGTTCTTCGACGGCACCAAGTGCCACCGGCTCACCTCGTCGATTTTGCAGTGCGGTGACCCGAGCGCCAACGGCACCGGCGGCCCGGGCTACCGATTTGCCGACGAATACCCGGTCGACCAATACAAGGTGGGTGACCCGGCGGCCCACGAGCCGGTGATCTATCCGCGGGGAACGCTGGCGATGGCCAACAGCGGGCCGAACACCAACGGCAGCCAGTTCTTCATGGTGTACAAGGACACCCCGTTGCCGCCCGCCTACACCGTTTTCGGCAAAATCCAGCAGGACGGGCTGGCCACCCTGGACAAGATCGCCAAGGGCGGCATCGCCGGTGGTAGCGAAGACGGGCCGCCGGCCGATGAGGTCATCATCAAGTCGGTGATGCTGGACTGATGACGATGAAACTCACCCGCACGGTAGCCGCCCTGGGCATCGTCGCTGTCGCTGTGACGCAGGCATCATGCACCCGCCACAAGTCGGGCGCCACCGATGCCACCGCCTCGGCGAGCACTGCGGCAGCCTCCACCTCGACATTGCCGCCGGTCGCGCCGGTGACCGGGCCCAAGCTGCCGCCGTTCTTCCCGTCGCCCGCCGTAGGGGCGAATTGCCAGTACCCTCGGACCGCCGGGCCGTCCGGCAAACAGGCGGCCCCGCCGCCGTCGGGCAAGGCTTCGACGGTCCCTGCTCACATTGGGCTGACCATCGTCACCGATCGCGGACGGATTCCTCTGCAGCTCGCCAACAACGAATCGCCCTGCACAGTCAGCAGTTTCATCAGCCTTGCTCAGCAGGCCTATTTCGACAACACCGAATGCCACCGGCTGACCACGGCCCGCGCGTTGTCGGTATTGCAGTGCGGAGACCCCAACGGCGACGGAACCGGTGGACCCGGCTACCAATTCGCCAACGAATTTCCGACAGTGCAATATCCGCCCGGCGAACCGGCACTGCAGGTGCCCGTCGTCTACCCCAAGGGCACACTGGCAATGGCCAATGCTGGACCGGGCACCAACGGCAGCCAGTTCTTCATGGTCTACCGCGATTCGCTGTTGCCGCCCACCTACACGATCTTTGGCACGGTCAGCGATGCCGGGCTGGCGGTGATCGACAAGATCGCGTCGGGCGGCGTGGCGGGCGGTGGTGACGACGGCAAGCCCGTCAACGAGGTCACCATCACCTCAGCGCGTCGGGACTGACCTCTCGACAGCCGGTCAGGCCGCCGACGTGATCCGGTAGACGTCGTAAACACCTTCGACATTGCGGACCACGTCGAGCAGATGTCCCAGGTGCTTAGGATCGCCCATCTCGAAAGTGAAGCGGCTGATCGCCACTCGATCACCGGCGGAGGTGGTCACCGAAGCCGACAGGATGTTGACCCGCTCGTCGGCCAGCACGCGGGTGACGTCCGAGAGCAGTCGGTGCCGGTCGAGCGCTTCGACCTGAATGGCCACCAGGAACACCGATGACGGTGACGGCGCCCAGTGCACCTCGATGATGCGCTCGGACTGGTGCTGCAACGACGTCGCATTGGTGCAATCGGTGCGGTGCACGCTGACTCCCCCACCGCGCGTGACGAATCCGAGGATCTCGTCGCCGGGCACCGGGGTACAGCACTTGGCCAGCTTGGTCAGCACACCCGGGGCGCCGGGCACCGCGACGCCGACGTCGTCGCTGCGCGGGCGGCGCGGGATCGTCGTGAGGGTGGAACGCTCGGCGAGATCTTCTTCGGCCTGGTCGATGCCGCCGAGTTCGACCAGCAGTCGCTGCACGACATGCTTGGCCGAGATGTGACCCTCGCCCACCGCGGCGTAGAGCGCCGACACGTCGGCGTAGTGCAGCTCATTGGCCACCGCGGCCATGGATCCACCGTTGACCAAGCGCTGCAACGGAAGTCCACCCCGGCGAACCTCGCGGGTGATCGCTTCTTTGCCGGTTTCGAGCGCTTCTTCACGTCGTTCTTTGGCGAACCACTGCCGGATCTTCGTCTTGGCGCGCGGCGAGACGACGAACTGCTGCCAGTCGCGCGACGGGCCGGCGGTCGCCGCTTTCGAGGTGAAAACCTCGACCACTTCCCCGTTTTCCAGCTTGCGCTCCAGCGCCACCAGTCGGCCGTTGACGCGGGCGCCGATACACCGGTGGCCCACCTCGGTGTGCACGGCGTAGGCGAAGTCCACCGGCGTCGACCCGGTGGGCAGCGTGATCACATCGCCCTTCGGGGTGAAGACGAAGATCTCCTGCACCGCGAGGTCGTAACGCAGCGATTCGAGGAACTCGCCGGGGTCGGCGGCTTCCCGCTGCCAGTCGAGCAGTTGGCGCATCCAGGCCATGTCGTCGATTTCGGCGGCGGCGTGGGAATGCGGAACCCCGTTGCGGCCCTTGGCTTCCTTGTAGCGCCAGTGCGCCGCGATGCCGTATTCCGCAGTCCGGTGCATGTCGCGGGTGCGGATCTGAATCTCCAGCGGCTTGCCCTCGGGTCCGACGACGGTGGTGTGCAACGACTGGTACACGCTGTAGCGGGGTTGGGCGATGTAGTCCTTGAACCGTCCCGCCATCGGCTGCCACAGCGAATGCACCACGCCGACAGCGGCGTAGCAGTCCCGGACCTCGTCGCACAGAATGCGGACGCCGACCAGATCGTGGATGTCGTCGAAGTCACGGCCTTTGACGATCATCTTCTGGTAGATCGACCAGTAATGCTTGGGGCGTCCCTCGACCATCGCGTTGATCTTCGACCGGTTGAGCGTGGCGTTGATCTCGGCGCGGACCTTGGCCAGGTAAGTGTCCCGCGACGGCGCCCGGTCGGCGACCAGTCGCACGATCTCCTGGTACTTCTTGGGATGCAGGATCGCGAACGACAGGTCCTCCAACTCCCACTTGACAGTCGCCATCCCGAGCCGATGCGCCAGCGGGGCAATGACTTCCAACGTCTCACGAGCCTTGCGGGCCTGCTTTTCCGGAGGCAGGAAGCGCATGGTCCGCATGTTGTGCAGCCGGTCGGCGACCTTGATCACCAGCACCCGCGGATCGCGTGCCATCGCGGTGATCATCTTGCGGATCGTCTCGCCCTCCGCGGCGCTGCCCAGCACCACCCGGTCCAGCTTGGTCACCCCGTCGACGAGATGGCCGACCTCGTCGCCGAAATCCCTCGACAACTCCTCCAGGCTGTAGCCGGTGTCTTCGACGGTGTCGTGCAACAGGGCCGCCACCAACGTCGTGGTGTCCATACCCAGCTCGGCGAGGATGTTGGCCACTGCCAGCGGGTGGGTGATGTACGGGTCGCCCGAATGGCGCAGCTGGCTGGCGTGCCGGCTTTCGGCAACCTCGTAGGCGCGCTGCAACAACGCCAGGTCGGCTTTCGGGTAGACCTCGCGGTGCACCGCGACCAGCGGTTCGAGCACCGGGCTGACTGTGCTGCGCTGGGCGGTCATTCGTCGCGCCAGCCGGGCCCGTACCCGGCGCGAGGCACTACTGGGTACCTTGACCCCGACCCCGGACTCCGCCGAGGGCTGACTGTCGGCTTCCTGCAGCGGTTGGGCAGGCGGCTGAACCGCCGTGCCGTTGTCGTCCGCCAAGTTCGTCACCTCCGCCATTCAAGGATATAGCGGCTCCATGGTGCTACAGCTGGCGCAGGCTGTGCACCGGCAGCGGCGCGAGCCGGTCACGACCGCCGAGCGCGGTCAGTTCGAGCACCACCGTGGCTGCCGTCACCCGGGCACCTGCATGCTCGAGCAACGTGTGCGCCGCCGCCAGAGTTCCTCCGGTAGCCAGCACGTCGTCCACGATCACCACGCTGCGACCGGTCAATTCGATGCCCTCGGCGGGAATCTCCAGGCAGGCGTCGCCGTATTCGAGCTGGTAATGCTCGGTGCGCACCGGTGGCGGCAGCTTGCCGCCCTTGCGGATGGCCAGGACGCCGGTGCCCAGGCGGGTAGCGAGCGCGCCGCCGATCAGGAACCCGCGCGCGTCGATACCGGCGATCAAATCAGCGCCGGACGCCACGTCGGCCAGCGCATCGGTCACCGCGGCCAGCCCCCGGCGGTCGGCGAACAACGGCGTCAAGTCCTTGAACTCGACCCCGGCGATGGGGAAATTCGCCACCTCTCGGGTCAGCGACGCGACGATATCCTCGACTGCCCTCACCGCACCAGAACCCATCGATCCATGTTCCAGCCCGCGCCCCACCGGCTGGGGTTGGTCCCGACGGCGTACATCTTCTTCGACGCCAGCAGAGTGCGCTGCTGACGATAGAGCGGCAGCGTCGGCATGCCACCCCACAACACGGGGGCACTCTCGGCCAGCAGCCGGACCAGGTCGCCCGGATCGGCCGACACCGCCAGCGAGCCGATGATCCCGTCGATCTGGCCGTTGGAATAGCCGGAGAGGTTGTTGCCGTTGCCGGTGTGCAGGTCGTAGGCGTCCATGGCCGACGAGCCGGTCGAACCGCTGCCGGTGGCTCCCCCGGTGCTGGCCAGCAACACGTCGATCTTGCCGTCTTTGAGCGCTTGCGGACCGACCGAGTCGGACGTGACATCGGAGACCGCGATTCCGGCCGGGCCGCAGGCTTTGGCGATCGCACCGACGATGGCGGCCAGGCGCGCATTGGGTCCCCGGTAGCCGATCCGCACCGGCAGCGGCTTGTTCTTCAGCTCGGCGCGGGCCGCGACCGGGTCCGCTTTGATGAACCGCCCTGCCTCGGGGACGTTTTCGGCCTGGCCGATGGCGTCATCGACAGTGGTGTGCAGTCGTGCGTTGGAGATCGGCGTCTGCGCGTCGCGCGCAATCACGTCACGCGGGGTGCACAACGCTACGGCGCGGCGGGCCGCGATGTCGGCCAGCGGCCCGCCCGGCGCAAAGATCAGCTGCTCGATACCGTCGGACGCCGCATCGGTGCGACGGTAGGTGTCCGGCGTGGCCAGTGCACCCGACGAGCCGGTCGCCACATCGACGACGTCGGCGCTCTTGGCGTTGACCCGATCCTGGATATCGGCCTTCTGCGGCCACACGGTGACCCGCTTGGTCATCGGCTTGGCGCCCCACCACTTGTCGTTGGCGACGAGAACCACTGCGCCGCCGTCCAATACCGATTCGATCCGGTACGGCCCGGACGACGGGAAGTGCTTGGCGACGAGGCCGGATTCGATGCCCGGCTTGAGGTTCCAGGTGGTGTTCCACGTCTGCGCGATGCGGGCGATGACCGGCTCGTTGTTGCGCAGCAGCGCAACGGTGACGTTGGCGTCCGGGATGCCGAGTTCCTCGGCGATGACGTGCGACGGCAGGATCGAGGTGGCCGTGAACAACTGGGTGTAGTCGACGATGTTGCGGTCCGGGGCGAAGGACACCCGGGCTTTCTTCTGCCCCGGTTGGCAGTCGATCGACGTGACGTCGACGTAGCCCGCCCGGCTCGCCGCGTCGAACCCGGGGAACCGGCCCGACTGGGCGGCCCACGTCAACACCAGGTCGTCGCAGGTGATCTGCTTGCCGTCGGAGTAGACCGCGTTGTCGGCGATCTGGTAGTCCAGCACCAGCGGCGAACCGCCGACCAGCGAGATCGAGCCGAAGTCGTGGTCGGCGACGACCTGACCGTCGGGGCCGTGGTAGCCGAAGCCGGTGAGTGTGCGGGCGAAGGCCTGCGCACCGGCGGAAGCCGCCCCGCTGACCGTGTTGGTGTTGTAGGAGTCCAGCGCGCCGTCGACGACGTAGTCGACCTGCCCGGCCGCGCTGCCCGAGCACCCCGTCAACACGCCCGGCGCAGCTGCCGCAAGTGTGACCACCAGACAGCTGGCGGCCAGCCGCCGACGCCAAGCCATCATCGGGTCAGCGTTTGTTCTGCTTGCCGGTCGGACGCGCACGGCGGCCCGCGGAGTGCCGGGCCGGCCGAGCCCCGGGAGCCGGCTTGCTGGGCGGCGGCGTAGCGGCGGTGGTGAAGGACGCGCCGGGCGTCGTCTCGGAGGAATCGTCGTCGCCCGACTCGCCGACCGCCTGGGCCGGCGCCTTCTTGTCTGAGGCCTTCGCGCCGTCAGGACCGCGACGCCGCAGCACACGACGGGTGTGGCCCTGCACCAACTCGGTGCGCTCACGCAGCGTGACCAGCAGCGGCGTGGCGAAGAAGATCGACGAGTAGGTGCCGACGATGATGCCGACCAGCTGCACCAGGGCCAGGTCTTTGAGTGTGCCCACACCAAGCAGCCACACGGCCACCACCATCAGCGCCAGCACGGGCAGCGTCGACATCAGGCTGGTGTTGATCGATCGCATGAACGTCTGGTTGATGGCGAGGTTTGCCTCCTCGGCGAACGTTCGCCGAGTGGTGTGCTGGAAGGCGTGGGTGTTCTCTTCGACCTTGTCGAACACGATCACCGTGTCATACAGCGAGAAACCCAGGATCGTCAGCAGACCGATGACGGTGGCCGGGGTGACCTCGAATCCCACCAGCGAGTAGATGCCGGCGGTGACGGCCAGGTCGAAGACCATGGTGGTCAGCGCTGAAATCGCCATGAAGCGCTCGTAGCGGACGGTGATGTACAGGCTGACCAGCACCAGGAACACCACCAGGGCGATGACCGCCTTCTTGGTGATCTGCCCGCCCCACGTCGACGACACCGCCGAATTGGAGATCGCCTTCTTGCTGGGCTGCCCGTCGGCGCCTTTGGGCGCGTACTTGTCGAACAGCGCGTCGCCCAGCTTCTCGGTCTTGTCGTTGGACAGCGTCTCGGAGCGAATCTGCACGGTCGCCGACGAGCCGCTGCCGACGATCACCACCGACTCCGGGTCGTGGCCCAGCGTTTGCCGGAAGACCTCTTCGACCTGGCTGACGGTCGCGTGGCCTTTGTCGCCGGCGACGGGCATTGACACCGTGGTGCCGCCCTTGAAGTCGATACCGAAGGTGAAACCACGCACCAGGATGCTGAGGACCGCGATCGCGACGATCACCCCGCTGACCGCGTACCACAGCCGACGTCGACCGATGACCTCGAAGGCCCCGGTTCCGCTGTAGAGGCGGGCGAAGAAGTTGTGGTGCGGAACGCCGGCGGACTCCTTGCCGCTCGGGCGGACCTCTCGAGCGGTGTCCTTGCTGAGCTCGACGGCAGTCGTCTCGTCGGTGCCGGTGGCTTTCGCGTTTGACGCCATCCCGCTACCCCCGTCCCGCCAGGTAGGCTCCGGCGCTCGCGGAGCTGCGTTCGCGCGCGACCTGCTGGACCGCCCCCAGGCCGTTGTATGCCGGCTTCGCCAGCCTCTTCGACTTGCCGGCCAGGTAAACCAGCGGCCACGTCACCAGGAACACCACGACGGTGTCCAGGGCCGTAGTGAGCCCCAGCGTGAAAGCGAACCCCTTGACCTGGCCGATCGCCAGGACGTACAGCACGGCGGCGGCCAGGAAGGTGACCGCGTTGCCCGACAGGATCGTCCGTCGGGCCCGCGCCCAGCCCCGCGGAATCGCGGACCGGAACCGTTTGCCGTCGCGGATTTCGTCTTTGATGCGCTCGAAGAACACCACGAACGAGTCGGCCGTCGTACCGATACCGATGATCAGACCCGCGATACCGGCCAGATCCAACGTGTAGTTGATATAGCGGCCGAGCAGCACCAGGATTGCGAAAATCATGGCGCCGGAGGCTGCCAACGAGATTCCCGTCAGCACGCCCAAGGCTCGGTAGTACAGCAGCGAGTACAGCAGCACCAGGATCAGCCCGATCCCGCCGGCGATCAGACCTGCCCGCAGCGACGTCAACCCCAGTGTCGCGGAGACAGTTTGGGCTTCCGACGACTCGAACGACAGCGGCAGCGAGCCGTACTTGAGGACGTTGGCCAGCTCCTTGGCCGAGCTCGCGGTGAAAGGCGGGGCACCGCCGGTGATCTGGGTGCGTCCGCCCGGGATGGCTTCTCGGATCTGCGGCGCGCTGACCACCTGCGAGTCCAGCGTGAACGCGGTCTGCGTGCCGACGTGAGAGGCGGTGAAGTCCGCCCAGGTGTTGGCCGCCGCACTCTTGAACTGCACGTCGACGACATAGCCGCCGCTGTGCGGGTCCATGCCCGAGCTGGCGTTCTCGATCTGGTCACCGCTGATGATCGACGGGGCCAGCAGGTAGGCCTCCGTGTGGTTCTTGTCGCAGGTCACCAGCGGCAGGTTGGGATCGTCGTTGCCGGCCAGGATGTCTTCCTGGGAGCAGCGGGTGGCCTCGTATTGCAGGGCAAGGAATTGCACGCCCTTGTTGGTGCTCTGCCGCCACTCGCGCTCCTTGGCGATGCGCTCGGCGAGGTCTTTGCGCGGATCCGGCGGACCCGGCTGGATCGGGGGCGGCGCCGGCGGTGCGGGCTGCTCCGCCGTCGGCGACGACGGCGCCGGGGAGGGCGTGGTCGGCGCATCGTGCGGGTAGGGCCGCGGCTGCGGGGGGACAGCCGGACCACCGGGCGGCGACGGCAGGCCACCAGAGAGATCGGGCTGTGGCGCCTGCCCGGGTGTCGGTGCGTCCGGGACCAGGCCGGGCGCAGGTGCATCGGGTTGCCCAGCTGGGGCGCCGGGGGCACCTGGTCGACCCCCCGGGCCGGGCAACTGGGGACCGCCCTGCATGCCGGCGCTGTCAACCGGCAGGGCGTTGATCACCGGGCGGATGTAGAGCCGGGCGGTCTGGCCGAGGTTGCGCGCCTCGTTTCCGTCGGTTCCCGGGACGGTGATGACCAGGTTGTCGCCGTCGACGATGACCTCAGATCCCGACACACCCAGCCCGTTGACGCGGGCGCTGATGATCGACTGCGCCTCCGACAGCGCCTCCCTGGTCGGCCGCGACCCGTCCGGAGTCCGTGCGGTCAGCGTGACCCGGGTGCCACCTTGCAGGTCGATACCGAGCTTCGGGTCGGCCTTCTTGTTGCCGGTGAGGAACACCAGCAGATAGACACCGATCAGCATGACCAGAAATACCGCCAGGTAGCGACCAGGGTGCACCGGCGCCGATGGCGATGCCACGTGTTGAGTCTCCTCCGCTTATGCGCGCTGCGCTTTTGTGCAGGTCGTCATCCCGCCGTTCGCCTCTCGCGCCCCGCTCGGTTCGACTGCACCGAAAAGGGTACGTGGCGGACCTGCGACCTCAGTCGTTGGGCAGTCGGCCCGGGTCGTCGGCCAGATCGCCGAGCTCGTCGGCTTCGGCGTCCACAACCTCCGGCTCGACACGGCTGGCCACCGCCAGCTTGACCCAGGTGGTGACCACGCCCGGGGCGATCTCGAGGTCCAGGTTGTCGTCGGTGATGCGCCTGATGGTGCCGTGCAGGCCGGACGTGGTCTGCACCCGATCGCCGATCCTCAGCGATTCGTGCAGGTCGATGGTGGCTTGCATCGCGCGCTTCTGGCGGCGCGACGCGAAGAACATGAACGCCCCCAACACAACCAGCATCGGCAGGAAGACAATCGTTTGGTTCATGAAGGCAAGGATCTTTCGTCGACGTCGTTTGGCGGTCACCAGTGTGCCATCAGGCCGTCGCCATGCTTGATCACCGTGCTCGGAGGTCTTCGGAGGTCTTAGTGCGAGGCAGCGACCGGCCGCGGTGATCGCACCCGGCGGACCGGTCCGCCGGCCTCGCCGACTTCGCCGCCAGCCGGTGGGCTCCTTTGTTACGGTCGATTCGAACGACGGCCCAGTCTTCGAGGTTCTAGAGTCGCTATCGAGGAGGTCCGAAGTGAGAAACCGTATCGGCCGATTGGCCAGTGCACTGGCGCTCGCGGGCGCGGCCGTGGTGTTCGCAACGCCGGCCACCGGCTGGGCCGACCCGCCCGCGAACTGCGAGCCGGGTCAGTATTGGGACGCCTACAGCAACATCTGCCGCCCGCTCGGCCAGGGTCCCGCGCTCAACTGTCCACCGGGGCAGTATTGGGATCCCACGACCAACGTCTGCCGCGAGCTGGGGCACACCGCCGCCGGCTGATGTGGAGCTAGGCTTTTGGGGTGTCCGCCATTGAGCAGAGCCGCCACCTCGTCACCGAAATCCCTGGCCCGGCATCGCTGAAGCTGACCAAACGCCGCGCCGCGGCGGTGTCAGCCGGCGTGGGCATGACCGTGCCGGTGTTCGTCGCCCGCGCGGCGGGGGGAATCGTCGAAGACGTCGACGGCAACCGACTGATCGACCTGGGTTCGGGAATCGCGGTGACCACGATCGGCAACTCCGCGCCACGTGTGGTCCAGGCGGTGTCGGCGCAGGTCGCGGATTTCACCCACACCTGTTTCATGGTGACGCCGTACGAGGAGTATGTGGCGGTCGCCGAACAACTCAACCGGCTCGCACCGGGTGCAGGTGAAAAACGCTCGGTGCTGTTCAATTCCGGTGCCGAAGCCGTCGAGAACGCCGTCAAGATCGCGCGGGCCTACACCCGGAAAGACGCGGTGGTGGCGTTCGATCACGCCTACCACGGCCGCACCAACCTGACGATGGCGTTGACCGCGAAATCCATGCCCTACAAGAGCGGCTTCGGCCCGTTCGCGCCGGAGATCTACCGGGCGCCGCTGTCCTACCCGTACCGCGACGGACTGATCGACAAGGAAATGGCCACCGACCGCGAACTGGCCGCCCGTCGCGCCATCGACATCATCTCCAAGCAGGTCGGCGCCGACAATCTGGCCGCGATCATCGTCGAACCCATCCAAGGCGAAGGCGGTTTCATCGTCCCGGCCGAGGGATTCCTGCCCGCGCTGCTGCATTGGTGCCGGGACAACAACGTGGTGTTCATCGCCGACGAGGTGCAGACCGGGATCGCCCGGACCGGCGCCATGTTCGCCTGCGAGCACGAAGGCCTCGAGCCTGACCTGATCTGCATCGCCAAGGGCATCGCCGACGGGCTGCCGCTATCTGCGGTCACCGGCCGCGCCGAGATCATGGATGCCCCGCACGGCAGCGGCATCGGCGGCACCTTCGGTGGCAACCCGCTGGCCTGCGCGGCGGCGCTGGCCACCCTCGAGACCATCGAAGCCGACGGTCTGCTCGAACGGGCCCGGCAGATCGAGCGGCTGATGAAGGACCGCCTGCACGCCATGCAGGCCTCCGACGAGCGCATCGGCGACGTGCGAGGCCGCGGCGCCATGATCGCCGTCGAGTTCGTCGATCCCGACAATGCCGAGCCCGACGCCAAGCTGACCAGTGCGCTGGCCGCCGCCGCGCACGCTGCCGGAGTCGTCGTGCTGACCGCAGGCACCTTCGGCAACGTCGTGCGTTTTCTGCCGCCGCTGACGATCAGCGACGAGTTGCTCGCTGAGGGGCTCGACGTGCTGACCGGCCTGCTCGCCGAGCTGTAGCGCTCACGCTTGCGGTGACGGTGTGGCGCCGAACACCAGCAGGTAGCCGTCGGGGGTCTCCTGCAGCGCTCGGCTCACCGGTACGAGCGTCACTTCCGACGCGTCGTGGGACACCACCAGGACCGCGGCGTTCCGGTAGCGCGAGACGGCGTCGCGCAGGGGAACCAATCCGATCGGCGGCGTGATCAGCTGGTCGGGCTTGTCAGCCGAGTAGGGCATGCGCAGCGTCCCGGGTATTGGGTCCAGCCAACCGAATTCGACCAGCAGACTGACCCACCCGTTGTCACCCAATTTGTAATACTCGGCCAGCTGCCTGAGTTCTTCGGAGTTGGGGAAGTTGTCGTCGAAGCCGCGGCCAGTGCCGCTGGGTTCGCCGTAGTAGCTGGCCCGCGTCAGGCCACAGGCTCTGCGCATCTCCTCGACGGTGACGTCGGCGCCGGCGATCTCGGCCTGCAGGAAGGCCTTGAGCGGCCTGCCACGCCTGTCTGCGCGGGTCATACCCGGACACCGTGTTCCACGCGGGAAGCCGGCCACCGGAGTCCGAACCGCCGGTAGTGCCCCGCCACCAGATTGAATCTGTATAAACGGTCGCCGACCGCGGGCCGATGCTGTGAACCACGCATCGTGGTGGGGTACCCATCCCGCGAGAATTGACGCGGATGCGTCGCGCCGCGCATGTCCATGCCGTTGATCACATACCGTCGGGCACACCCGATTCGCCGGAATATCGTTACCTTTGCTAACGTAGTACTCATTACGTGCAGCGTGGCACCAACAGATTTCTCAAATTCGCAAGTGGTGAGGTACTGATATGCCGATTGAGACCCAGGACGACTTAGCACGACGCGCAGCAGAGTTGGCCGCCAACGACCCAGAGTTCGCCGCCGCGCGACCCGACGCCGACGTGGCCGCGGCCATCGATTCAGCCGGAACCCGACTCACCGCGGTGACCACCGCCGTGCTGCAGGGATACGCCAGCCGGCCGGCCCTGGCCCAGCGCGCGTTCGAGCTCGTCAAAGACCCGCAGACGCAGCGGACCACCGCCACACTGCTCCCCTGGTTCACTCAGGTCAGCTACGCCGAATTGGCGCAGCGGGTGGACCACCTTTCCCGCGCACTGACCGACGGCATGATCGGCCGGGGCGACCGGGTCTGCGTGCTGGGCTTCACCAGCGTCGACTACACCACCATCGACATCGCGCTCGGCACCGTCGGCGCCGTCTCGGTCCCGCTGCAGACCAGCGCGGCGATCCCCCAGCTGCAGCCGATCGTCCTTGAGACCGAGCCCACCGTGTTCGCGGCCGGCATCGACTACTTGTCCGATGGCGTCGACGTCATCCTCGCTGCCACCGAGGCCGGCCACACCCCGCGACGGCTGGTCGTCTTCGACTACCGCAGCCAGATCGACGATAACCGGGAGGCGCTGCAGAGCGCCCGCGAGCGGCTGGCCGACCTCGCGCTGACCATCGAGACCCTCGACGAGGTCCTCGAGCGCGGCGCGAAATTGCCTGCACCACAAGCGGTTCAGGACGACCAGGACCCACTGGCGCTGCTGATCTACACCTCGGGCAGCACCGGCGCGCCCAAGGGCGCGATGTACCCGCAGAGCAACGTCGCCAAAATGTGGAACCGGTCGAAGAAGAACTGGTTCGGACCCAGCGCCGCGTCGATCACCCTGAACTTCATGCCGATGAGCCACGTCATGGGCCGCGGAACGCTGTACGGCACGCTGGGCAACGGTGGTACCGCCTACTTCGCCGCCAAAAGCGACCTGTCGACGTTGCTCGAAGACCTGCGCCTGGTGCGGCCCACCGAGCTGAACCTGGTGCCGCGCATCTGGGAGATGCTCTACAGCGAATACCTCAGCGAGGTCGGCAGGCGGACCGCCGAAGGCGTTTCCCACGAGACCGCTGAATCGCAGGTGCTCGCCGAACTGCGTGACGAGTTGCTCGGTGGCCGCTTCATCTTCGCGATGACCGGCTCCGCGCCGATCTCCCCCGGGCTGCGCAAGTGGGTGGAGTCGCTGCTGGAGATCCATCTGGTGGACGGCTACGGCTCCACCGAGGCCGGCATGGTCTTGCTCGACGGCGAAATCCAGCGTCCACCCGTGCTGGACTACAGGCTGGAAGATGTTCCGGAACTGGGCTATTACGCCACCGACCGGCCGTACCCCCGGGGCGAGCTGTTACTCAAGACCCCGAACATGTTTCCCGGCTACTACAAGCGGGCCGAGACGACCGCCGGCGTGTTCGACGAGGACGGCTACTACCGCACCGGCGACGTCTTCGCCGAGACCTCCCCGGACCACCTGGTCTACGTCGACCGACGCAACAACGTGTTGAAGCTCGCGCAGGGTGAGTTCGTCACGTTGGCCAAGCTGGAGGCGGAATTCGGCAACAGCCCGCTGATCCGCCAGATCTACATCTACGGCAACAGCGCGCAGCCGTACCTGCTGGCAGTGGTGGTGCCCACCGAAGACGCCATCGCCACGCACAGCGCCGGCGCGCTGAAGTCGCGGATCGCCGAGTCGCTGCAGAGCGTTGCGCGCCAGGCGCATCTGCAGTCGTATGAGGTGCCGCGGGACTTCATCATCGAAACCACGCCGTTCACGCTGGAAAACGGCCTGCTGACCGGGATTCGCAAGCTGGCGTGGCCCAAGCTCAAGCAGCACTACGGCGAGCAACTCGAGCAGCTCTACGCCGACTTGGCCCAGGGCCAGGCCAACGAACTCGCCGAACTGCGCCGCACGGGCGCAGACGCGCCGGTACTGCAGACGGTCAACCGGGCGGTCGCGGCGATGCTGGGTGCGGCGAGGGCCGACCTGACACCGGACGCACACTTCACCGATCTGGGTGGAGACTCGTTGTCGGCGTTGACATTCGGTAACCTGCTGCACGAGATCTTCGATGTCGACGTGCCGGTCGGTGTGATCGTCAGCCCGGCCAACGACCTGCAGGCGATTGCCGACTACATCGAGGCGGAGCGTCAGGGCAGCAAGCGGCCCACGTTCGCCACGGTGCACGGGCGCGACGCGGTAGAGGTGCGGGCCTCCGAGTTGACGCTGGACAAGTTCCTCGACGAGGCCACCCTGGCCGCCGCCGCCCACCTGCCGAAGGCCGGCAGTGAAGTGCGAACCGTGTTGTTGACCGGTGCGACCGGCTTTTTGGGCCGCTACCTCGCGCTGGACTGGCTGGAGCGGATGGACCTGGTCGACGGCAAGGTCATCGCGTTGGTGCGCGCGAAGAACGACGCAGAGGCACGTGCGCGCCTGGACCGGACCTTCGACAGCGGCGATCCGAATCTGCTCGAGCACTATCAGCGGCTGGCCGCCGACCACCTGGAGGTCATTGCCGGCGACAAGGGTGAGGCCAACCTCGGCCTGGACCAACAGAGCTGGCAACGGCTCGCCGACACCGTCGACCTGATCGTGGACCCGGCGGCCTTGGTCAATCACGTGTTGCCCTACAGCGAGTTGTTCGGACCGAACGCGCTGGGCACCGCCGAGCTGATCAAGATCGCACTGACGACCAAGATCAAGCCGTACACCTATGTCTCGACGATCGGAGTGGGCGACCAAATCCAGCCCGGGATGTTCGTCGAAGACGCCGACGTCCGCGAAATCAGCGCCACCCGGGCGATCAACGACGGTTACGCCAACGGATACGGCAACAGCAAGTGGGCCGGCGAGGTGTTGCTCCGCGAAGCCCACGACCTGTGCGGTTTGCCGGTCGCGGTGTTCCGCTGCGACATGATCCTGGCCGACACCACGTATGCGGGGCAGCTGAACCTGCCGGACATGTTCACCCGGCTGATGCTCAGCGTGGTGGCCACCGGTATCGCGCCCGGATCGTTCTACCAACTCGGTGCGGACGGCAACCGGCAGAGCGCCCACTACGACGGTCTGCCAGTCGAATTCATCGCCGAGGCGATCTCGACCCTCGGGGCCCAGAACGTGGAGCAGTTCCAGACCTACCACGTGATGAACCCCTACCACGACGGGATCGGCCTCGACGAGTATGTCGACTGGCTGATCGACGCCGGATATTCGGTCCAGCGGATCGGCGACTACGGCACCTGGTTGCAGCGGTTCGAGTCGGCACTGCGCGGGTTGCCGGACCGTCAGCGCCAGTACTCGTTGCTGCCGCTGCTGCACAACTACCAGCAGCCGCAGGTGCCGCTCAACGGGTCGATGGCGCCGACCGACCGGTTCCGCGCCGCGGTGCAAGAGGCGAAAATCGGTCCGGACAAAGACATTCCACATGTGACGCAGCCGGTGATCGTCAAGTACATCACCGACCTGCAACTGCTCGGACTGCTCTAGGTGGGTGGGTCAGTATCAGCGAGTTGCCGGTGTGTCATGCGATGGCCGGTGTGAAGGGTCGGGAAAACTGTGTCCATGGAATCGGTGATGGCGCAGGATCAGCTGTTTGAGACCAAGTCCGCGCAGCCGCGACCGTCGTCGTCACCGGGGGATGTTTCGGTGGACAAGACGTTTCGGGCCTATGACCAGGATCAGTCGTTTTTGATGCCGCCGTCGTTGCGGGACTGGTTGCCCGATGATCACCTGGCGTTGTTTGTCTCGGAGTTGGTCGACGAGGTGCTGGATCTGACAGCGTTTTTCGCTTCCTACACCGAGGTTCGGGGCTTTCCGCCGTATCACCCGCGGTTGATGCTCAAGCTGCTGCTCTACGGGTACACCAGCGGGGTTCGTTCATCCCGCAAGATCGAAACCCGCTGCCACGACGATGTGGCGTTTCGGTACCTGGCCGCCAACACCGCACCGGACTTTCGGTCCATCGCCCGGTTCCGGCGCCGTCACCTGGTCGCGCTTGAAGCCCTGTTTTTGCAGGCGCTGACCCTGTGCCAGCAGGCGGGCATGGTCACGATGGGCCGGGTGGCCCTTGATGGCACCAAGGTCAAGGCCAATGCGTCGCGGCACAAGGCGATGAGCTATGACCGGATGTGTGCGGCCGAGCCGGCCCTGCAAGCGCAGATCGAACAGATCATGGGTGAGGCCGAACGCGTCGATAGCGACGAGGACGCCGCCCACGGCCCGGACAATCGTGGCGGTGATTTGCAGGGTGAGTTGGCCCGCCGTGAAACCCGGCTGGCCAAGATCCGCAAGGCCAAGGCCGAGTTGGAACAACACGCCAAAGACCAGGCCGCGGACAAGGCCCGGGCAAAGGCGCAGAACGCCGGTCATGATGATGACGCGGTCGCGCAGGCCGCCGAACAGGCAGCGCAGTGCGCGACCGTCAAGCCGAAGGCGCAGCGCAACTTCACCGACCCTGACGCCCGGATCATGAAGACCGCCGACGGCAGCTTTCATTACTGCTACAACGCCCAAGCCGTCGTCGATGAACAACATCAGGTGATCGTTGCGACCGACTTCGCCGAATCTGGCGCCGATAACCCCGCGTTCGGCGACATGCTCGCCCAGACCATCGCCAACACCGCGACCACACCGCGCCAGACGCTCGCCGACGCCGGATATTTCAGCAGCGACAACATCGATGCCGCCCACGCCGCCGGAACCGATCCGTTGATCGCGACCGGCCGGCTCACCCACGGCGAACAGGTTCCCGACGCTCCTCGGGGGCGGATACCCGAAGATGCCACACCCACAGAGCGGATGGCCCGCAAGCTTCGCACCAAGAAGGGCAAGGCCGCCTATTCGCGGCGCAAAGTAATCGTCGAGCCGGTGTTCGGACAGATGAAGACCACCCAGGGGGCGGGTCGGATCCTGCTGCGCGGCCACGATCACGCCCGCGCTGAATGGCGCCTGCTCGCCGCCTGCCACAACCTGCGAAAGCTGTTCTCCTACAACATCGCAACACAGGTCGCGACCTGCTGAGGAGCTCGTGCGCGGCCAGTTTCGGCCGCGGACCCGCTTCCAACCAGAGAATGCGCCCCGCCCGACCACGCCAATGGGGGGCAATCAACGCCTGATGGCTTCCGAACTGGACAGATCCACCCGCCCACCCGAGAAATCCGTTACCGACTCACGCACCTAGGGAAAAAGGCGCTGCCCATAACGTGTCACCGACGGTGCGGTGATCGGGCCGCCGGACACTGGAGATCTGACATCGACACAATGCCGGGGTTGAGAATGGACGTGAGCTGCGCCGAAGCGATCTCTCATCGGGCCGCTGACGGCTGGTTACGCCGAACTGTGCCGGATGGCGCCGCAACCCGTATCGAGACCATTTGGAGGGCAGGATGGGCGCCCAGAAACTGATCGATCTGCCGGAATCCCCGCTGATCGTCGGAGAGAACTTCCCCACCTACGACGAGACCGCGTATTCACGTGAGGCCGGCCAGCAACGCAGCTCTGCCCAGAGCGCGGCCGACGCCGGCGACGTCGCGATGTCAGCAGCGCGCTACACCGATCCCGCGTTCCGCGGCCGGGCCGGCGCCGCGCTGGCGACCACACTGTCCGAACACCACCAGACCCTGTCCGCCGACCAGGCCCGACATAACGACGTCGCCTCGTGGCTGGACCGCGGCGCCGACAACATCAGCCGCACCAAAGCGGCGATGAATCGGATCGTCATTGAATACCACGACACCTACGACGACCTCTGCCGGCGAGCGCGCGACGAAACGTGGCCACAGCAGCGGCTACGCGCCGAGAAAGACGCCGCGGTTGCCGCCGCCCAGGGCAGAGTTCACGCCGCTCGTGAAGCCTTCGACGTCCGGCACCACGCCATTCGCAACGCGATCGTCACCGCGGACGCCCCTGGCATCCCGGCCGCGAGAACAGAATCAGATCCAATAGTGGGACCTCGCGACGACTCACCGCCCAAGGCGGGCGGGTCGGCCGGCACGCCCCTACCGGACGGCAAGTTCACCGCAGTCCCCAACCATCAATTCACCGAAAACGATCTTTACCCGCACGATCCCAACGCCGGTGACGTCCACCAGGACTCGATCGGTGACTGCTACCTCGATGCCTCGATGGGCGCGATCGCCACCGCCAATCCGCAGTGGATCAAAGACCGCATCAAATTCGACCCCGAGTCCGGCGACTTCGACGTGACACTCTGGAATGGCCATGACTGGCAGCATGTTCCAGTGAGCCAGGCCGACGTTTCGACCAATGTCGCCCATCACGGCGCCAGCGCCCGCGACGACGGCCAAGCCAATGCCGCCATCTGGCCAAGCGTCATCGAATCGGCCTACGCGAAGTACCACTGCCCCGACATGAGCTTGGGGCAAGCGCTCGAAATCAACGGGGGATACGGGCCAGCGGCAATGGAAGCGCTGACGGGCAACCAGGGGACCAGCATCGACCCGCCCGGGGTGTGGTGGACCAATGAGCACATCGATCAGCACATCTCCCAAGCATTAGCCAACCATCAACCCGTCACGGTCTCAACCACGGAGCAGAGCGGGTCGCTGATTCCCAAACACACCTACGTCGTCCAAAGCATAAACGGCACAGGCGGTGACGCCGAAGTGACCCTGCGCAACCCCTGGGGCCATAACCCCAGCGACGACCACAACCCCTTCGTCACAATCAAACTCGGCGACATGATCGGTTCCGGACCCACCGGCGGGTTCTCAAAATGGGGAACCCACCCCATCCGCGAGGTGAACATTGGATCACTCGGATGACGGTGTGCCGGTGAGGCAGGCGGCGCGACTGGCGTGCGCAGGAACACCCGCCTGGCCGAGGAGGTGATGGCCCTCGACACCGAAATCGGCGACACCGACGCGATGATCGAGGAGCGATTTCGCCGCCACCGCCACGCCGAAATCATCCTGAGCATGGTAATCCTCCATATTCGATTCGTGCATATTCCTCCCGACAGCATCGCCGTAGGTCGGCTTGTTCGGGGAGGGCCGCAGGGCTCTAGCGTTGGTAGTCGGTTTCGTCGGCTTTGACGGGCTTTCCGCACTCAGCGCAGTGGACGTCGACGATGACGGCACCTCCGCAGTCGCGATGACGCAGCTCGACGGTGTTACTCGTCGGCACCCAGCGTTCGCCAAACCGAAACAGCGCGACGATGACTGGAAACAGGTCCTTCCCGCGTGGGGTGAGTCGGTACTCGAGACGGACGGGTTTGCGTTGATATTGCACTCGTTCCATCACGCCGGCATCGACTAGGCGCGAGAGACGTTCACTGAGCGGAGTTCGTGCGATCGCCAGGTTTCGCCGGATGTCGTTGAAGCGGTGCACTCCGAAGTACACCTCGCGCAGGATGAGCAGCGTCCATCGGTCGCCGGCGGTGGCCCAGGTGGCCAGCGCGGGATCGTCGTCTTGGCGATTCGGGGTGTCAGGTGCCACTTGCCGGGGGTGCCCTTCGGTCTTCGTATAAGACCATCCTACGTCCGTGACGGTCGACATCGCTGGCATCAGAACACTGCTGGTGAATCTGTGCCGTGGAGCCGGGCGTATCTGGGGATAAGTTTTCCACCAGTATGTTTCGTGAACTTCTGACTCGGGGCCGCTTAAGAAGTGCAGGTTCCGGGCTCGAGCGATAGGCGGGTGGGTGCATTTGGATCTTGTCTTTGGGTTCATCAGCTGCAATAGTAGGTCTTTCAATAAGACCTACTATTGAGTGCTTCGTCAGACCCGGTGCTGTGGATGGTCGATTCGGAGCGCTCACCGGAGAGTGCGATGGCGCAGCCCATTTCAGTGACCGTCGTCGGCGGCGGTCTGGCCGGCTTGACCGCCGCGATCGCCTGTGCTGAGCGTGGCGCGGTTGTCACCGTCCACGAAGCGCACTCGGCCCTTGGCGGGCGAGCGAAATCTTCGCCGGCACCGTATGTGGCCAACGATGGCACGCACGCCTTCTACCAGGGGGAGCCCTGGCGGTGGCTGGTTGCGCGTGATCTGACGGGGACGGTCGAGCGTCTCGGCATTCGGCAGCTAGCGGGTGTCCGCATGCGTCACCGCGGACAGCTGCGCCGCCTTCCGCCCCGCGCGCTGACCGCAATGGTGTGCTTCGGGCGGCGGCGACAGGCCCCGGTCGATCGGAGCTTTCGAGAGTGGGCGAGCGTGGAGTTCGGCGATCAAGCGTTCGCCGCCGCGGCCGGCTTGTTGGGTCCGGCGCTGTATGACGCCGACCCCGGCAGACTGTCAGCAGCGTTTGCATTCGAGCGGCTGTTGCGGGTCACCACACCGTCATATCCGCCGGCGACCCGTTACCCCCCCGGAGGCTGGGGCGCAGTGGTGTCTCAGATGGCGGCGCACGCACGCGGTCTCGGTGTGGTCGTTGAGACGAACTCGCGGATTACAGCGCTGCCCGAAGACGGCCCGGTAATCGTGGCTACCTCGCTGCCGGCGGCCCGAAACCTGCTCGACGACAACTCATTACAGTGGGAAAGTGGCAACGCCGCGCTGCTCGACATCGGGGTACATCAACACCGCAGCGACCCGTTCGCGGTGTTCGACCTCGACGAAGGCGGTTTCGTCGAACGCTTCACCAGCCAGGACCCGTCGCTAGCTCCGGCGCTGCACTCACTGATCCAAGGTGAGATCCCGATACGGCCCGACGAGACCAAAGCATCGGGGATCGCACGCCTAGAGGCACTGTTCGATGTCTCTTTTCCGGATTGGCGCGGCCGTGTGACCTGGCGGCGGCAGCAAAACGCGCAGCACCGGACAGGTGCGCTCGACCTACCAGGAACAACATGGCGTGATCGGCCCAAAATCTCGCGCGGCGACCACCGCTACCTCATCGGAGACATGGTCGCCGCCCCGGGACTGCTGGCCGAGGTTTCCATCAACAGCGCACTGATCGCCAGTGCAGCGGCGACCCACCCACGCCCCGATCGCAGCACGTCGCACCGCACGACATGACGACGAGTTAGGTTCACAAGCGTGAGCGAACGCGTCGTCATCGTCGGCGCCGGAATTGCGGGCCTGGCAACAGCGATCGGTCTACATCAGCGCGGCTACGATGTCACCGTCCTCGAAAGGCGCACCGACACATCAGCGGGCGCGGGAATCAGCATCTGGCCCAACGCATTAGCCGCCCTCGACCAGTTAGGAGTCGGAAACCGCGTGCGGGATGCCGGCGGGCGCGTCACCGCAGGCGCCGTGCGCTGGAGAAACGGCACCTGGCTACGCCGACCAACTGGCGAGCGGTTCATCCGAGCACTCGGCGAATCGCTCGTGGTGATCCAGCGATCCGCGCTACGCGATCTACTCACCGACGCCCTACCGACAGGCACCATCGAAAACGGCATCACCGCCAGTGGCGTCACCCGCCGCGCTGACACACTGCAAGTGCGTCTCTCGGACACCTCGGTATGCGACGCCTCCGCGGTCATCGGCGCCGACGGAACCCACTCGCTGATCGCGCGTCACCTCAACGGTCCCCTCACCAACCGTTACGTCGGATACACCAGCTGGCGGGGGATCGCACGCCACACCTTGGACCCGCAGCTCGCCGGCCAGACACTAGGCCCTGGCGTTGAAACCGGCCACGTACCAATGGGCGAAGGCCTGACCTACTGGTTCGCCACAGAACGCGCACCCGAAGGCCACCGAGCAGACCACGGCGAGTTGCAGTACCTCCAGCGCAAACTGGCGCGGTGGGCCGAACCCATGCCAAGCCTTCTTGCCGCGACCGAAGAGCATGACGTGCTGCGTGATGACCTCTACGACCGCCAGCCCGCCAAACGCTGGTCACAGGGGCCAATTGTGCTCGTCGGCGACGCGGCCCACCCCATGCGGCCACACCTCGGACAAGGCGGCTGTCAAGCGATCGAGGACGCTGCACTCCTCGCGGCGTTCGCGAGCCGCACACCCGACTTACCAACCGCCTTCGCAGATTTCACCGCGTTCCGCCGACGGCGAATCGCGCGACTAGTCCGCGAGTCAGCCGTCATCGGAACCCTGGTCAACCTGCGGCCCACCGCCTTAAGCATTGCAGCCAGCTACGCGACCACCTTGATCCCTGAACGGGCCTTGAACTCTCACATGGCCTCGGTCGCAGGCCAAACAGCATTCACGCAGCCCGTCTAACCCTGTGAACACGAGACATCGGGCAGCAGTCCCCCGGTTGGGGGAGCGGCTCGCGAGGGTTGCGCATCGTCTCGCCTGATCCGAAGTCCACCACTCCACGGGACGCTATCCACCATGCGGTGAACAACCGGTTCAGCTCATCGAGCGAATCGACTCCGCCGGCGGCTTCGATCTCGACCAGGAATTGGTCGCGCACGGTGCGGTTCCATCTCTCGATTTTCCCGCGACCCTGCGGTCTGCCCGGCCTGCTGTGCACCAGCCGGATATCCAGCACCGCCACCGACCAAGCCAGTTGATTCGAGGAATACGCAGAGCCGTTGTCACAGTATAGGTTTCGCGGGCGGCCGTGGGTCTTGACCGCGTCGTGCAGCGCGGCCTGCATGCCCAGGGTGTCCTCGCCGTGGCCCCACCGGTGGCCGGGCACATAGCGGGAGTGGTCGTCGAGCAGGGCGAACAGCACCGCCCGTTTCCCGTCGATGATCGGGCCGTGCAGGCCGTCGCTGATCCACATCTCGTCGGGTTCGGTGGCCTCGAACCGGCCGAACGCCGCCGGCGGGTTGCCGTCCGGGCGGGTGTTGAGCTCTAGGATCTAGGCGGGCGAAGTGGCGTTGCAGGGTCCGCGCCGAGGGCGCCCAGCCCTGCTCGGCCTCAACGATCCGGGCGATATGGGCCGCAGTGCGTGCGGGGTGTTCGGCCTTGAGCCGCGCCGCCAGCTCCAGCACCTCAGCCTCGGTGCGCGGGGTGATCTGGCGCTGCGCTGGGAGCAGCGCGTCGAACCCGCCGGCCCGCCACGCCCGAATCCAGCGGTCCAGGCTGGCCCGCGACACCTCCACCGGCTGCCCGAACGGCCCGATATGGACTTGGGCGGCCATATCCCGCACCAGCCGGCCTCGTTCAGTCGCAGACAGGTTCGGATCGGCCAGCGGCCGGATCAGCGAGTACCGATACAGAGCGATATCACGCGCTCGATCCGCCCGTGTCTTCTTCGGAGTTGGCATTGTTTCCACACCTCAACGCTTTCCATGCTCGACGGCAGTGACGCGGTCGACCCTGACCCATCACGGCGGCTAGTCACAGATGCGAGCTTGTGTTGATCGGCAACACCGCGACCGTCGGCGGCCGCATCCCCAACAGCCAGCCACCCGAGCACGCCGCCACCAACTCCGCCGCCGACACCTCGAACACCACCGAACCGGCCATCCGGCGCACCGCCGCGCACGCCACCCCGATCTGGGAGACCGCATCAGCCAGCGGGCTTGCCGTCGGTTCCAGACGAGCCATGTCCGCGCCGGTGTTGGCCAGGTGTTCCAGCCGCGCGAACCCCACCCGGATCGGCTCGGCATGCTCGGCGAACCGCGACAGCCAGCCCCGCACTGTCGAGGCCGGACGACCCGCCGCCGCACAGATCCGCCGCCACCCCCAACCCGACGCCCGGGCCAACAGCGCCGCCCAGATCACCGCCACCGGATCGACCCGTCGTCCCAGGCAGAGCCGGGGCAACAACACGTGCGAGCGGCCACAGCCTGCCGCGCTCGAACAGATCGCCCGCCGCGGCCGAATCCGGGCCACCACCGCCGCGGCCCGACGCACAAACCGTGGCGCGGCATACCCCCACGGCGCCAGCCGCCCCCCGCACTGCGGGCACCCCAGCCCGCCCGAGCACAACTGGCGTTCAACCACAACGGGATCTGCTCCTACACTGAGCACTGCGCCTCCGGGCGTGTTCGGACGGCCCTTCCCGCAGTCCTGCCAAAGCCCGTGGGAAGGGTCGTCGATTTTCAAGATCACCCGAACCGTAGACCGGCCGTCCTCGCGGTGACGCCACCACTCACGCCCGACCCGCCCGACACCCCCAGCCCGGACCGTCCTCAACTCACGTGACGCGCCACGACCCCGTCGTGCTCACCCACAGCGTCGCTCAACACGAGCTGATCCGCGCCGGACTGATTTGAAGGAGTCACTGCGTTCTCAACCCGGTGAGCAGGCGCTGTATTTCGGTGAAGATCTCGCTTCGCAGTTTCTTGCGTTTAGACTGTGGCGCTTCGGCGAGGGCGATCCCGGCGTGGGTGATCATTCCGGAAAGTAATTGGGCGATAGCGTTGACGGCGATGTCTGGGGGGAAGAATCCTGCCTGCATTGCGCTGGTGACTAGCAGTCGGACGTTACGGTAGATGTATTGGTCTTCGCATTCCCGCCAACGCGTCCAGCCCAGTGCGATGGGGCCTTCCACATAAATGAGCCGGCCGACGATCGGATCGGCACACGCGTTCAGGGTGACTTCAAGCGCCGCCATGATACCGGCCCACAGATCGCCGGGGTAGCGCGCGACAGCGTCGAAGACTTGTGCCTGTGCCGCCTCGTCACACCGGTTCAGCACCGCTTCAAATACAGCCCGCTTGTCCGGAAAATGATGATAGACAGCACCTTTGGTGACCAGAGCGGATGCAGCAATATCCGCAATCGAAGTGGCCGCAAAGCCGCGCTCGGCGAACGCGGCGGCAGCGGCATCCAGCAACGCTTGCCGCGTCTGCTCGGCGTACTGCTCGCGGCGACTCTTGACACCATCCACACCGAAGAGCATAGTCGCTAAGTAGGCAACCTACTCACCGTATGTGAGAATCCCAGAGTATCCACGCAATTGCAGGGGCCATCTATGGACATCGCCACTCTCGAAACACACCGCCACCACGTCACGGCCCCATCAGGCCCGATCAGTTTCCTCGACGTCGGCCAAGGCCGGACCGCAGTCTTCATCCACGGCGTCATCACCAACAGCATGTTGTGGCGCCACGTCGTCGGCGCGGTCGCCTCAGAGCAGCGACGCTGCATCGCGGTGGACCTCCCCGGTCATGGTCACACACCCCCGGCCACTCGGGATGCCGACGTGTCGCTGGCGGGACTTGCTCAGCGCGTCATCGATTTGTGCGATCACCTCAACCTGCAGCAGGTTGACTTGGTGGCCAACGACACCGGCGGAGCAGTCGCACAAATCGCCGCCGCACGCCTCGGCGACAGATTGACGACACTGACCTTGACCAACTGTGACACCGAGCCCAATATGCCACCGCGAATGTTCAAACCCGTTGTTGCAGCGGCACGCTGGCCGCGAATCTTCGAGGTGCTCGGCCCGTGGTTGGTCAGCCACCCGGCCGTCATGCGGTGGGTGTCAGTAGCGGGCTACCAGAACGCCCACCACCTCCCACCCGATGTCCTCGACGCGTTCTGGCGTCCCGTGCTCGGTACGCGCACCGCAGCCGCGGCGTTCGCCCATCTGTTGGCATCCCTGAACACCGATGATCTGACCGCGGTCCGACCCCAGCTGCAGCAGTTACGTGCACCTACCCTGATAGTCTGGGGCACCGGCGACATCTTCTTTTCCATCAAATGGGCACACCAACTGGCCGACCTCATTCCCAGCACCACACAAGTCGCGACCATCGCCGGGGCACGCCTGTTCTTCCCCGACGAACGAGCCGACGAGCTCATCCCGCTGCTCGAACAACACTGGCAGCAATTCCCCGGCAGCACCGCGTCGTGACGCATCACAACAACCACGGCGACAGCCGAGGATGATGACCATCGTCGCGCGAGAGCCGTAAAGCCACTATGCCGAGAGTTTGTCAGTGTGTAGCCCGGACGATTCTTGTCAATCTTCGCTGCATCTCGGGATCACTTCCGGGCGGGCTAGTAAGAATGGAAGCCGATCGGCCGCCAACCGGAACCTCTTTAACAAACTCCTGGGCCAGCTCTATTACTGCTTGCAGGCGCGCCAGCTATTTGACGGCGCCAAGGCATTTCCGATTTCACTGGGTGGGGCGGCGTAGGAGTCAGTCACAACTGGGACGTGGCGACCCGGAGCAGGGCCACCCCACATCGACCGCCACGAAAAGCCGTTGAGCCGCTGGCAGCGTCGCCGTTACTGTGCCCTGGTGGACCTTGATGCGGTCGCGTTCAGTAAGCAGTGGGTCGAAGCATGGAATGCTCACGATGTGGAGGCAGTCCTTGCGCAGTTTCACGACGATGTGTTGTTTACCTCTCCGGTAGCCGCGACGATTTTGCCGGAGACGGCGGGCGTTGTTCGTGGGAAGCCGGCGCTGCGCCGGTACTGGACTCAGGCAGTGCAGCGCATCGCGAATCTTCGGTTCGTCGTTGTGGCCGTCTATCAGGGCGTTGACACTGTGGTCATCGTCTACCGTAATCAAGACGGTGGACTGGTGAGCGAAGTACTGCGGTTCAGCGGCGACGTGGTGGTCGAAGGACATGGCACGTATATCGTTGCGGGGCAATAATACTCGGTGTCGTGCGCTCGGTTGGCCCACGTAGGTTAGAGCAGCCGAAGGCCTAGCGGTATCTCCCGATCCGGGCCCACCAATGCCACAGCACGCTCGCCGTCGGTGGGCACTCCCAGTACGAGGACTTCTGAGATGAAATCGGCGACTTGGCGCGGCGGCAGGTTGACCACGGCCAGCACCAACCGGCCCACGAGCTCACCGGTGGCGTACAGGTCGGTGATCTGGGCGCTGGACGCGCGTATGCCGAGGTCACCGAAATCGATCCACAACTTGTAGGCGGGCTTGCGGGCACGCGGGAACTCTTCGGCTTGCATCACACGCCCTACGCGAATATCGACACCGAGGAACGTTTCGATCGTCGTGTTGGCTGACATCAGTCTCCTGTCCATGAATGCCCGTAAGCGGGCTCCCGCAATGGGTTCGGCGTCTCCCGAAATCCGGGATGCACGCATACTGGCATCTGAGCGCATCGGTAACCGCGCCGAGGGGACTGCTTGAGTCCAGGCCCGCTGATATGGACGGGCTTACCCGTGACCGGCTCGCCGGATTGGCCTGGCATATACCTCGGGGTAATGCCGGCGGCTTCGGTCCTGTTGTTTCGGCCTCTGAGTGCGCAGACCCCCCCCCACGCGGGGTGTTATTGGGGCACAGGCCCCGGACTGACGCACCACCGAAAGGCGCACCCACCATTGACCACACCCGTTCTCATCGTCATCATCGCCCTGGCCGGCATCTTCTGCGCGGTTGTTCGGCTACATCGTGCACACGACCGGCACGACGGCCGGCCTCGTCGACGTCGGCCGTGCGCTCGGCGCCCTGATCGCCGAGCTGGTCAACGCCTTCAACCGGCTGCCATAGCCGCCGGGCCGCGCCGAAGCTACCGCGTGTAATGACTGTTGGGCTGGTGTCGTGGGTGTGCAGGCGGCCCCTCTAACGCGGGCCGTACCATCCCCGCCATCACGACCAACGACACGACGAACGCCGCCGCAGTCCAACCCGCCCGCGGACCCGGGCCGCCCCAACGCAGCCATCCCCAGACACCGAACGCCACCAGGCCGGCCGTGGCGAACGCCACCAACCAAAGCCCGGTATCAACCACCGAGTAAGCCAAATCGAAAAGATCCATACCTCCAATTATCAGGCACACACCCGACTCATCGTCCGGATCTCGTCGGCCGCCGGTGGCTAGACGGTCACGGTTAGGACGCGGGGCCACCGGTGTGTATTCACGTCACCCGAAATCTGCCCGGCAGTTCTCCGCGCCGGGCCAATCCCACGGAGCTGCTGCTGTTTCGCCGGCCTGCCGGCTCCGGTATTCGAACTCGGGGGATGCGGGCGTCAGGACAGGAAGATGTCGGTGATTTCAGTGACCGCGTATTCGCGGTCGGCTGCCCCGGTCCAGTCGACTTGTCCGGCGATTTCAGGGCTGGTTCCCGCCGTCGAAAACCTGCCACCGATGTGGGCATGTTCAGGACATCGGCTGGGCCGAACACTGGCAATGCGATGCGTGTTCGGCACCTGTCCATCAGCGTGACGACAACGCTGCGCTCAACCTCGCACGCTACGAGGAAACACCTAGAGGCCGAAGTCGCGTTCGCGGCCGGGCAAGCCCAGCACGTCCATGATGTCTTCGTACTCGCTGCAGTGGTTGCGGGCGATGGCCCACTCGTGGGCGGTGTCCAGTCGCTGGGCCCACAGGTCACGCTCGGCTCGCAATGCGCCCTGCTTTTGCTCCAGCGCCTCCTGCGCGCGCTGCCCTAACGGGGACCAGCCGTATGCGGAATGGTTTGTGCACCAAGCCTAGTCGCGCCGTCCGATGCGATGATTGCGGCCTCGTGCGGAACTTATTCTGGCGCGGAACTTTTCAATCTCCGTTCCGAGTTGGCCCCTGATCTCGGCGAACGTAGTTGCTCGTTGGTCCGGGTGGTTGAGGAGTGCGGCGCAGGCTGCGGCAAGGAGTCGCGAGGGGGCCATCAGCTTGGTTGACGGAAGGTCTCGGTTGATTACGTGCAGCAGGGTGGCCGCGCCGTCCGGGTCGTTTGCAATCCGTCGGAGAAGTTCGGTGACCAGCGGTGAAGGGGCACCTGGTGGGGCCATCTGCATGGCGAACCAGTACATGTCGTAGGAGCTGCGGTCGCGGTGATGCCACCAGCGTTTCATCGCCTCGTCTCGTGCGACCGCCGAGCCGGTCGATGCGCTAATGGCCATCGACAGTGCCTTGGCTTGGCAAAGCGCGTCGGAGATGCCCTGACCGGGGGTGAAGTCCTTGAAATGCCCGGCATCGCCGATAAGTACCCAACCCGGTCCGGCCGACTCCCGAAAGTAGCTGTGCCAGTTCGCCATTACCCGCAACGGCCCGTCACGCTCGGCGTCGCCCACGATGTCATCGAGTTCAGGCCAGACACGAATTGCCTCGCGGAAGTTGGTTTCTCGATCCCGGTGGAAATTGCGCGCACCGCTTTGGTCGACAGCGACCGTCGCCATGTAAAGGCCCGAGTCTGTCGGGCTGGCCAGGAAAGCCAGGTCGCCCTTTCGGCCGATACGCAGTCGGGGTTCGTGCGGGCCGGTTGCAAAGTAGCCCCATACAGGGATGCGGCCGGCAGGTTTTGCCAGGTACTTGCGCGCGCCAACCGCGTCGGCAACCACCGACCCGCGGCCGTCGGCCCCGACCACCAGACCAGCATCGAGTGGTCCGTCCGCGGTGTCGACACCGATGACTCTCTTACCGGCTCTGCGGACGCCGGTGACGCGGCATCTGGTTCGCACATCGGCACCCGCATTCCTGGCTGCTTGCTGCAACGCCTGATCGAGGATCGTCCGGCGCACGTTCAGTCCTGGATGGGTGTATCCGCCGTCGAGGACACCGTCGATGCGGATGTCGTCGATCACGACGCTGAAGCGGTCCAACTGGGCCGCGCTGTGAGCCAGCAGCGGCTCCAATACGTCTAGTTCGTCGAGGATCGCCACGCCTCGGGGCTGTATTACATGGGTGGACGGTGTCTCGCTCGGAAAGGCGGCCTTATCGACAAGGCAGACCCGCATGCCGGCCCGCGCCAAGTAGATGGCGAGCGCTGAACCAGCACAACGGGCACCCACCACGACCACGTCGAACGATTCCATACACATTCTCCGCGCGGCTCGCCTGACGAACTTACCAATGGTAAAAGTAGCGATGATCTGCGAACTTATCAATGGCTAAATCGTCTGCGCAGTATCCTGCAGCAGTGTCTGAAGCTGGCGAGCACCGGCAATACCACCACGGTGACCTCCGAGCGGCGGCCGTCGCCGCGGCGGTCGCCGAGGTCGAGGAAGTGGGGATTTCGGCAGCTTCGATGCGCCGAATCGCACGAAGGGCGGGCGTGACACACGCGGCCCTTGCTCATCACTTCGCCGACAAAACCGGTCTGTTTACCGCCGTCGCCGCAGAAGGATTTAGACGGATGGCGGAGGCGATCAGGCCAGCCGCGTCTGGTGATCGGGGGTTCCTTTCCGGCGGTTTGGAGTACGTGAGGTTCGCACTGGAGAACCGTGGGTTCTACGAGGTGTTGTTCAGGCCGTATCTGTGCCATCAGGACGACCGAGACTTAGAGAGCGCGCAGTAATTAGGTGGGTTCTGTTGGGCGTGTCGCAGTGTGGTCGGCGGTGAGCGTGTAGTTCCAGTCGCCGTGGAACTCGTGACGGTGCAGCTGGGTGGCTTCGAGGGC
>Ga0080006_1144175_pt1 | contig 65481 bp, 54 predicted proteins | sample RS3BMetagenome_FD_69209 | JGI IMG/M metagenome (GOLD analysis project Ga0080006, IMG submission 69209) | Ferric oxide microbial mat and aquatic microbial communities from Rainbow Spring, Yellowstone National Park, USA - RS3B (SPADES... ...
TTGCGCTTGCCAAGCCTTGAAGCCGACCAGTTCTGAAGTGCTCTTATGAGGTCTGTGATCCCCGCTTAGTAGCACTCCTTGGAGTTCTTTTTCCACCAGGGGGCGACCTCATTTTTAACCTGGTTCCAGCGCTTGCGGAGGTCTTTGAGTGTCCAGGGTACCGAGGGATGACTCGGGTCTTTCTCCTTTTCCTCTAGGTCAGCCTTCACTTGAGCAAGCGCCCAGTTCTTTACAAAGCGCCGGGCACCGAAGTGGGACCAGATGAGCAAACGGCGTTTTTCTTCATGTGGCCACTCAACCTCGAAGGTGGCTCCGGTCAGCACCCAACCGGAGGGGACCTCGGTGCCGTCGTCGTTGAAGCACTCAAACAGGACCGATACCGACTCCACGGCCGCACGGTGGACCTCAAAGTCATCGAGCTTGACTCTGGTCGTTGGCCTACCCTGGTCGTCATACAGGATGGTCCCGTTGGCAAGCCGGGCAACCTTAGCGGCCTGTGCTTTGGTTGGCATCTGTACGATCATGCAACGACCTCCCTGCAGGCCACCTAGAGTGCACGCTTGGCTCGGTTGGCTGCCGATGGCTGACCGTAGAGACGCGCACACAACGAAGTAAGCAACTCTGTGGCATCCCGAACGAGGTCACCCACCAGAATGAGCTTGCCCATCTTGCGGGCTGGAACCGGGAGCTCGCCCTGGCGGTGCCAGCGGTAAGCGGTCTGGGGGTGGATGCCTTGGGATAGTGCCCACTCACGAAGGTTCACTAGAAGTAAGTATAGTTGCTAACTTGATCAACTGTTGACAACCCTTAATTTTTTCAAAAAAAATTACTTTTACTAAAAAACCGTTGCAATGACCCAAAGGAGGCACTAATATTGTAACTGGTTAGTCACAAAGTTAGCCAAGCCCCCGTTACCGGCAAAAAAAACAAAAATGGCTGTTTTTGTCGGAAAAAGGAGCTAATATGTGAAATAGTTCACAAGCATTTGTGAGCGCATGTGAAAGCAGCGTAACGAAAAGGAGGCAATGTGGCCCTAGGTTGGTTAAAGACAGTAGAGTGGGATGACAACGAGTGGAGAGTCAATGCGGCATGCAGGGATACCGACCCTGACTTGTTTTTTCCCGTTGGAACAACTGGCCCTGCACTCGAACAAATTGCTGCCGCTAAGGCAGTATGCGAAAAGTGTGTTTCTCGAGAACCTTGTTTAGAGTTTGCTTTAGTTACCAATCAAGAATCTGGAATTTGGGGTGGGACATCTGAAGAAGAGCGTCGTAAATTAAGAAAGATTTGGCTTGCTCGCAGAGGTAAAGGTATTTACGCTGGTAACCTCCAAGAACTTGCTGAGCTTGAGCAAGACTCTTAACTAAGAACCGCTAAAAGCCTTTCTAATAGTTACAGGCGGTTTATTTTTAATATCTAATTTCAAGATAAGAATCCATCATGTCTTGCATTACCGATTTGATAAATTGATCTGCCTCTATAGTAATCCCACCTGGAATTCCACCATAAATGGCACCTGAAAAAGGCGTTTTGTCTTTGTTTTCTTTTGCGTACTTAATTGCATCGTCTAAATCCTTTGCAAACTCTTCCACGATGCCAGGCTTTGTTTGAGGTCCTGTTACGGCCATGTGCAAAGCGTTGGGATACTGCTGACCATTAAACCTCCATCCCCTTTGCCTCATGAAGTCATTCACATGATAAATATCAAAATCATCTGAGCTAAAGCTAAACAAAAAAGTTGGGCTGCCAATTATATAAAGCTCGGGATACGACTTAACAACAGCAATCATTTGCTCAGCAGTTGAAAAAATCTTTCGAGCAATTTCAAGATAACCGTTACGTCCGTATTTAACCATAGCTGCCCAAGTAGCAGCTAGTAATCCCACTGAGCGTGATCCTTCTAAACTGGGAGAACAGTACTTCCCTCCACTCCAATCGGTATCGTAAAAATACTGGGCATTTCTTACAGATTTATCTCTGAAGGTCACCACCGAAGTGCCTTTAAGAGAATAACCATACTTGTGTGTGTCTGAAGAGATGCTGGTCACCCCTGGCACCCTGTAGTCAAAGTTTTCAATTTGATAACCTAGCTCTTGACCGAACGGAAGAATAAAACCGCCTAGACAGGCATCAACGTGTAGCGAAACATTTTTTGCCAATGCAATTTCAGAGAGGTCTCCAATTGGATCCACCACCCCATATCCATAATTACAAGCAGAGCCCACTACTAGAATCGTGCCCTGGTCAATATTTTCCTCAACCCAGTTCGTATCAACCTGAGCGGATTTGATATCAACAGGGGCTTTTTTAACTTCAAGCCCTAAAATATGAGCTGATTTATAAAAAGCTGGATGAGCCGTTTCTGGACAAATTATGTTAAAAGGCGATTTTTTACCAACTTGTGAAAAGTATTCACGATAAGCATATAAAGCATGAAAAATTGAACTAGTGCCCCCTGAGGTAATTAGACCTCCAGGAACAGTATCTTTAATGCTTGAAGAGTTAAACAAATCAAGAGTCATGGCAATAATTTCTGATTCAAACATTGTTGCCGAAGGGCACATATCGCGTTGCAGAGCATTAGCGTGTGAAAATAGCCCAAAAACCTCATTTAAAAAGTTGTAATGAGAGTGATCTCCTGAATAAATGGTTCCTGAACACTTCCCACTTTCCCAAAAAGCATCTTCCTGTTTGGCAATCTCACGCAGTTTAGCTAAAATTTCGACCTGATCAATCCCCCGATCTGGAAACTTCTTAATTACATCAAACTTATCTTGGTAAGGAAACTCACTCATTATTAACACATTAAAACTTTTAAGCTTTTTGTGCGAAATAAACTTTATAAATCCCTAAAATTGTGAAAAAAGCTCTTGGCTTTAATTAGTTTCAGCTTTTGTAAAAATGATTCAAAGATACAGTCCCTTATTTAAGTTAAAAACTACTTTATCATTCTTGGCAAACCACCTAAATTATGCAACGTATTATTACTGAAAAATAAGGAATAACTAAGAGCACTCCGATTGCCAGGAGTTACGATAAATCTAAATAAAGAACTTAAAATTAAAAAAGCAATATTGTTTCATCTGGTATTGAAATAGTTTGGCACCCTAATTTCTGCAATCGTTCCAGGCTCAGCATTTTTAAAGCTTAACTCCCCATCAAGCTGGGTCTTTACCAAACTTCTAACAAGCAACAATCCAAGTGAGTCTGTTTTCTCAAGATTAAAATTCTCAGGTAGTCCAGAACCGTTGTCAATCACTCTTAAAATTAACTCATTGCCCTCTTGGAAAATTTCAACTGTTATAGTGGGAACTTCTTTTGTTTTATCCTTAAATGCATGCTCTATTGCATTTTGAATTAACTCTGCTAAGGCAATTGACAATGCGGTGGCAATTTCGCTTTTAACAGCCCCAGCGTTACCTTTTAGCACTATTCTCACTTTTTGTGATGGCAACTGAGCATCTTTAGCAAGCCTTATTATGGCAGATGCTATTTCATCAAAAGACACACCTTCAGATGTGTCTCGAGAGAGAATCTCATGCACCACTGCAATGGAACGCACTCGTCTTTCTGCCTCCTTTAAAGCCATTTTGCCTTCTTTGCTTGATATCCTCCTTGCTTGTAGGCTTAGCAAAGATGAAATAGTTTGTAAGTTATTTTTAACTCTGTGATGAACTTCTCTAATTGCAGCATCTTTTGATAAAAGCTCGCGTTCTCTACGCCTTAACTCAGACACATCTCTGACTAAAACCATTAACTCCTGCATTTTGTTAGCTGAAATTAAAGGAATGAATCTGAATGAAACAACCCTTTGATTTGTATTTTCAATTTCTTTTATCGTGGGAGTCTTGTTACTTTTAATTAAGTAAAGTTCTTCAATATTAAGCCCAACTTCTTTAAAAGTTTTACCATTTATATTTTGTCTTATCCCTAGCCTATGTAAAGCAGATTGAGCATTAGGGGAAGCATATTTAACGCGCATTTGTTTATCTAATATCATCACACCATCCCCTACCCTGGGTGCCTCCTCGATAGTGGCTTCATCTTGAGAAAAAGGAAAATCGCCATTAGCTATCATCTCGCTTAACAAAGTAGCTAAATGGTTGTAGTTTTCCTCTAGTTCGCCTTTTTTGCGCTCTAAATGTTCTTTAGAAGCCCTTACTAAAACTGCAAGTATTTGCTTTGAATCGCTGTTAGCTTTATAGGCAACAGGGACGTATATAAGTTTTAAATTTCCTTGTTGCGTTTCTGCTTTTCCTTCAATTATTACACCTGAAACTAAACATTGTTCTACTAAAGGCACTTCGTCAGAGCTATAGACACTGCCAACTAAATCTTGTGCAAAAATTGTTTGAGTAGTAAAAGGACGAATCTGACCTACAACACTGTAGTACTTTGGCAAACCTGTGCTACTTAGCTGATTTCTGTCAGGAACATATAAAAGCAAATCTGAAAAGGATAAATCTGCGATCAACGACCATGAAGCCATCAATCGGTGCAAACGTAAAGACTCTAATTGAGAAAACTTACCAATAGTTTCAAAATCTAATGCTTTTTCAGCTGTCATATAAATTAATTTCTTTTACAGTTCTTTGTGTGAAAGCAGCTATTTTGTATAAACCTAAGCTATGCAAAATATCTCTTAATTTATTAACTTTACTTCCAACGTCATTTATGTTGTGCGCATCAGAAGCAAGAGTAAATTTAGCATTTCGTTTTGTCAGCTCAGATAACACAAATATAGATGGATATTGTTCATTAACAGGTTTACGCCATCCAGCTGATGAAAGCTCAGTTACTAACTCAGACTTAATAATTATTTCTACTAAAGAACTTTCAAATTCTCTTTTAAATCCCTCATCAGGGAAAAAACCGGCCACCTTAATTAAATCAGGATGAGCAATTACATCAACTACTTTTGTCTCAAGTAACTCCTCTAAAGATCCTAAATAACGGCTCCAAGCAGTTTTTGCATCTCTTAGGCTCCATTCATCCATTGAGATTTGATCTGATAAGTCATCAAAACGCCACGTTGAAATCCAATGAACAGATCCTAACAATACATCAAAAGGATAATCACTTAGCAATTTTGCAACTTTGTCCATCTTTCCTCGGTAAAAATCAACTTCTAAACCAAGTTTGACAGCAATACCAGCTTTTTTTGCCTCAATTATCGTATCAACATACACATCTAAATCTGCACCAATGTGCATATACCAATAATTTTCCATTGAGTGACGCAACAAAAGAGAATCTTCTTCGCATTCCCACCACTTAGAGAGCAACCAATCAGCTTGTTTAAATCTAAACAAGTGCTCAGTAATTGCAATCTCAGAAATTCCAAGTTCACAAGCTTTTTCCCAATAAGAAGCAATAAAATCAAGTGTTAAGTTTTTATCCCTTTGGGTGTGTGGCCACAAATGCAGATGATAATCAATCATAACTTCAAACAACTGGCAACTTTTTTATCAAAGTTAGTCCATCACGTACTGGAAGCATAATAGCCTTTACTCTCGAATCCTTAACCACAAAATCATTAAATTCTTTTATTGCTTTAGTATCATCACTGTCATCTTTATCATCTAAAACCCGAGCTGACCATAAAGTATTATCAACTGCAATTAGTCCCTTTGGGCAAATTAGTTTCAAAGCAAATTCGTAATACTTTAAATAATTGGTTTTATCAGCATCGATAAAAATGAAGTCAAAATAAGGCTGTAAAGTTTTCAGGGTTTCAGTTGCATTACCTAAAATAATTTCAACTTGATTAGAATAACCTTGCCTATTAAAAAGCTCTTGTGCATATTTTGCATGTTCCGGATTAATTTCACAAGTAACTAATTTTGCTTCCTTTTTTAAGACCTTTAACATTGCAGTTGCTGAAAGTCCTCCAAAGGTTCCAACTTCAAGAACCCTATCAGGATTAATTAGTTGAACAATGAACTGCAAAAACAACGATTCATAAGACCCAATCGACATTGTAGGAAAACCAAGGTTTTTAACGATTTCATTTTCAATAATTTCAAGAGATGAATCTAAGCTGCTGTGAGAGGCTATGTATGATTCAATGTCGCTATTAAGTATTTGCATATTTCTAATCTAACACATCTGGGGATACTCAACTTAGAGCGCTTTATCCGGATTTAATACGTTATTAGGATCAAAGATTGCTTTTATTTGTTTTATAATTTCTAACTGTCTTGCACCTAACTGTTTAGCTAACCAAGGCCTTTTTAATGTGCCAACTCCATGTTCTCCCGTAATTGTGCCACCAAGTGAAATCGCTAAATCCATTATTTGCCCGAATGCCTTCATTGAATCACTGTTTTGAAGATCCCCTAATGTAAATGGTATTAATGGGTGAAAATTTCCATCCCCGGCATGACCAATAGTTGCAATGTCAATACCATAACAATCTGCGATCCGGGAAATACCATCTAAAAGATCTGTTATTTTATAAATTGGCACGCCAATATCTTCAATTAATACTGGTCCAGATTTTTCAACTGCTGGAATAGCCTGACGGCGAGCTGCCATAAAGAGTTCTCCCTCGACAAAATCATCCGTATAAAATATTTCTTTTGCTCTACTTTGCTCTAAGTTATCGACTATTTGCAAGAGTTGCTCTTTTTTATCTTTGTCAGAAAACTGTTCTGTTCTAATGATCAGCATCGCCTCACTGTTACAATCAAGACCCATTTTGGTTACGCGCTCAACAGCTGATATTGCTCTTTTGTCCATTAGTTCTAAAGCACTCGGTGAAAACTGAGTACGCACCTTTTGGATTGCCATAGACACATCACTTAACTGATCAAAGTAACAAACTATAGTTATAGGATCAGGCGGCAACGGTACCAGTTTCAAACAAGCTTTGACAATAACTCCTAAGGTTCCCTCTGAACCAACAAAGAGCGATTTTAAATTATACCCAGCAACATCTTTTATATTTTGTGTCCCTAATGTCAAGAGCTCACCAGTTGATAGAACAACATCAATAGAAAGAACATAATCGCCCGTCACCCCGTACTTAACACAACAAATACCGCCTGCGTTAGTGGCAATATTGCCTCCAATAGAAGAAATTTCAAAACTAGAAGGATCCGGCGGGTAATAAAGGCCATATTTTCGTGCTTCATCTTTTAATTGCTTATTAATTACCCCAGGCTCAACAGTAGCTTGCATTTTAATCGGATCAATTGACAAAGCAGTCATTAATTCAGTAGATAAAACTAAACCACCCTCAATAGCAAGAGCACATCCTGCAAGAGAGGTGCCGGCCCCTCGCGTCACCACAGGAACTTTGTTGCTATTTGCCCACCTTAAAGTATTAACCACATCTGAGACGTTTTTTGCCCGAATAACTGCAATGGGCATACCGGCAGGCGCGTTAGATCTGTCATATCTATAGCTTTGAATTATTTGTTTATCAGTAATTAAAGATCCTTCAGATAATAAGGTAGCTAGCTCTAAAACGTTTTTCATTTATTAGTAACTACAAATTGATCAGCTAAATCCTTTAAATCCTTTATCGTAACTGGTTCAAATCTAGAATAAAAAGCTTTTAAAGAACTAAACGCTTGGTTTTTCAGCTCTTTTTCTAATGAAGCCTCTATCAGAGCAACTTTATTAAAATTAAGAAAACTCTGTGCAGTTTCACTTAAAACTGCTGAACAAATACTTAACTCAGTACCAATTTTTCCTGAAAGAAATTCACCAATTTTTTCTTTTTGGCTTTCTAGTTCTCTAGCAACTTCGAGATTTTCCTTAGATCTAAGCAAATCTGGCAAAACCTTATTCATCACAACAGCTAAAAGGTGCATATTGCGTTTATTAATTTCTTCGAGAAAAAACTTTGACTCAGCAAAAGGCACTTGTTCTAAGGTTGTTACAACCACAAAACCACACCGTTGATCTGTCAAAAGGTGAGAAACAGCTTTAGCCCGTTCAATAAACCCGTCATACATAGATTGAAACAAAATAAAAAAATCAGCAATGTCTTGTAAAAATTGTCCACCTAGTACTTTGTCTGCCAACTGATAAAAAGGTCTTGAGGCTAAATTAACAAGCCTAGAACGATAGGGGGTAATTAACCAACGAAGCAACCTGCTTGAGAAAAAATCTGCCATTCTTTCAGGAGCATCCAAAAAATCAAGAGCATTTCTTGTAGGTGGAGTATCTACTAAAATGATGTCGTATTGCGCAGAGGTATGTAGCTCATATAAACGCTCCATTGCAATGTATTCATGGCTTTGAACAAACTTTGCAGTTATATTATGGTAAAGAGGGTTTTTTAAAATTGTTTGTGCTACTTTGTCATCTGGAGCGTGGCGTTTTATTAAATCATCCCAGGATTTCTTTGTATCAAGCATTGCAGCATATAAAGTTCCTTTAGGTTCAATTGAGTTATTTAAAAATTCAGCACTTTCTACCTTATTGACGTTATTACCTAAATTTTGAACCCCTAAAGCGTTTGCCAATCGCTTAGCTGGATCTATTGTAAGAACAAGAACATTTTTGTCATATTCACTTGCTAATTTAACAGCCATTGCTGCGGCAGTTGTAGTTTTGCCCACTCCTCCCGGGCCACAAAAAAAGATAACCTCCTTTGTGGATACAACTTCATCAAAAAAGTTCAGAGAAGTTTTCACATTAACTCCTCGGATAAATCCTTGCAAACTGCATTAATTCTTTTAAGCCCATAAAAAGCGTCAAAGTGGTATGGCAAATATAAAACTTCAATAGAGGAGACAAGTTGGGAGGTTAAGTACTGTAAATGTTTAGCTCGCTGTCGTCTTAAACCAACAGCTAATTTAGCAGCCTCAACTACTGATGTAATGTCTAAATCAAAATTTTTTTTCACTTCATTTATGGCATTTTCATCAGATATCTTGTCAAAAACTTCTTCTTCTTTTGAATTAAAAAGCTCAGGCAAGACTTGGTTGACAATTATTGCACCTAAATCAACCGTTGTTTGAGATTCCAACTTTGCAATTAGTTCTAATGTTTCATTTACAGGCATTTCCTCAGCTGTTGTTACAACAACTACAGAAGTTTTTGACGGGTCTGACAAAATATCAATCATCCACTGGGTCTGAGAGCGAACTGGACCGACTTTAACCAATTCATTTATAGCTTGTGGCGCACAAAGATGTCCTATAATGTGTCCAGTTGGAGGAGCATCTACTATTACTAAATCATAATTTTTTGCTTTTACCTCCCAGGTGAATTTTCCTATTGAAAGAATTTCTTTAACTCCAGGTGCTGCACTGGCAAGAAAATCAAATGCTCTTGCAAGTGGGCCAATTCTACCTACTACTGGCACATGAAAGAATAGCTTTAAATATTCCCTTAGGGATGCCTCAGTATCTAGAGTCATGCCAACAATATTTTCATTAATTTTTTTTCCTGAATAAGGTGTTTCTGGAACTTCAAAAGCTTTTGCAAGGTCGCCTCTTGCATAAGTTTCGGCAATAAGAACTTTTTTACCATTTTGTGCAGCTAACCAGGCTAAAGCAGTTGCAACCGTAGTTTTACCAACCCCCCCTTTTCCTGTAACAAATAAAAGATTTTTATCGATTAAAGACTGTTTCAACTTGTTCCAAATCCCACTCTTCTTTCAGATGAAATTGGGTCAATCTCAAGGTAAGCTAAGCGTTCAGTGGCAATGGCAAACTTTTTACCCTTTTTATCAGTTAGCCAAAGTACTTTTGCATTTTCCGAAAAAGCTCTTTTAATTTCCTCAATTACTTCATCCCTTAAATCATCTGAAATTTCAATTTCAAGCTCCTTTAAAGCCTGAATCAAACCAATCTTAATTTCCATGTCACTCCTTTTGGTTTTTTATCGCCTTTAACCAATAGGTTAATAAGTTTTGATCTAAATACAAAATGTAAACTACCCTGTTTGTCTTAGCTAGGCTCTACAATTAGGTTATGAGACAATCCTGGGTTGAAACTTCTGATCAAAGTCGAGTCATTGATGATGTTGCAATTGCTCACAAAAGTGGTTCTGTAATTAAAATAGAGCCTGCTTTAAACACAAGAGAAATAAGAGATTTAAATCAAAAAGTACTTTCAAAGGATGCAACCAGGTCTTTTGGAGCAGGTAACCGTGAAATACCAGTTGAACCAGATTATTTTAGGACTTGCTTTGAAGTAGATAGAGACAGAATTCTACATTCTAAAGCATTTAGAAGGCTTGCTGGAAAAACTCAAGTTTTTGTATTTCCAAATGATCATCAGCGTACTAGATTAACTCATGCACTAGAAGTAGCCCAAGTTGCTAAAGCAATCTCAAGCGCTTTAGGTTTAAATACTGATTTAACTGAGGCTGGTGCCCTAGCTCATGATTGCGGGCACGGTCCAGGAGGACATTATAGCGAGGAAGCATTTTCTTGCTACATCCCTGGTGGGTTCGATCATGCAACCTGGGGAGCAGAAGTTTCACTTAAAAGTCTAAACCTTTGCCGCGAAACTTTAGACATTGTTGCTAATCATTCATTTTGTCGACCAAGCCCTTTAAGTCCTGAGGGAATTGTAGTTAGCTGGGCTGATAGATTTGCATATGTTGCCCATGATTTTGAGGATGCAGTTTTAGCAGGAATTGTAACACCTGATGATTTACCTCATAGCGTAAAAAAACTTTTAGGAATTAAGCGTTCTGAGCAGCTAAATAACCTAATTGATGCCATGATAAGAACTGTAACCACAACTGGAATAATGGGTCTTAAAATAAAATATGCTCAAGCCTTGGCAGACTTTAGAAAATTTAATATACAAAGAATTTATCACAGACCTGAATCAGTTAAGCATGGAGAGAAGGTAAAACACTTATTATCAACCCTTATTGATTATTTAATAGAACACCCACAGTTAATAAATCTTGATCCTAAAAGTTTTTCTGATAAAGAACTCATATTTAAAGTCGTAACACATGTAAATAAAATGACTGATAGATATGCTTTTAACCTGGCACTACAATATGCTTTAATTAAAGAAAAAGATCTGCCCGATTCTGTTATTTAGTTTTTTATCAGCGTATTATCTTTTGTGATTACCAGAAAGTGATATATTGACACAAAAGATGTTCTAGGTTATTAGTTAATAAATAATATCTTGGCAAAACTTAAAGCACTATTAAGGTATTTTGCTTGTTATCTTCCTCAGGCTAAAAAACAAACGAAAGAGCAGCAATTTATTCAAAAAACCCTAATAAATCAAAGCAAATTAGAGTTAATCTTTATAATTCCTTTAAAGTAATTACACAAAAAAATGCCAGAGTTTTTTAAAAATGGATCTACGCGATAAACCTACCACCTAAAATCTTAAGACTATAGGTTAACTTTTTAAATCCAACGTTTTTTAAAACACTTATGCTAATTTTAAAGCCAGGCTAAAGGCATTCTTAAATAAATTCATCCATTAAAGTTTTATCTGTTAATAAGTAAAGGCGTTACACCTATATCAAGCAAGGCTTGATATAGGTGTAATTATTACTAGACCATTTCCCCCGTTTCCGGGAGAGCCATTTGCAGCACCATTATTATAGCCAATCCCTCCACCACCAGTTCCATATAGGCCATTTTGAGCAGCAGAGGTTGGTGTCCCACCTTGGCCCCCATTTGGATAAAGACCGCTTGCACCTCCGTTTCCACCATCGGTTGAAAAATTAGGTAGTGATGTTGGATTTCCTCCAGCTTGACCAGCTTGATTTACATCTACAATTACAGTTCCAGTAAATGTTGCAGTACCACCAGCTCCACCAGTTTGATATTGTCCTCCAGAGCCACCTCCTGCTGAAATCTCACTTAGTGTCTGACTAGATGTTGCACATGTAACTGAGCTAGCAGAGCCTGGATTTCCGTTACCACTACTATTATAACCATTTCCTCCTGCACCAACTACAACAGTTAAAGATGAACACCCTGATACTGGAATAATGCCTACTGCTAAGGCACCTCCACCGCCACCTCCTGCTAAAGACCAATATGAACCTGCACCACCACCACCTAGGGCTACAACTTTAACATAGTTAACATTAGGTGCTGGTTGGTATGTATATGTACCAGGTGTTGTATAGCTATATCCAGAGGCAGATTCAATGGTTACTGGATTTGAGCCACTAGGACAGCTTGATATAGTAGAGCTTTGAATATTCATTGCTCCATTTACAGGATAAATACCAGCAGATACGTCAAATACAGCATTAGTAGTGTTAGAGACATAAAGATTAAATTGTCCACTTGATGAAATTGGAACAACTGCAAAATCAGCAATTGTTTCATTTTGATAAGTTACGTTTATATTTGATGCAAGTGGCTTAGTTGTACCAGTAGCCCAAAGGGTTGCATATCCAGGAGATGCATTAACTAAAGTAATTGTTCCAACTACAGCAACTGCTCCTGGAACAACTGATGATACAGAAACAGTAGTTGTAGAACCAGCAGCTAACATACCTGCAGTACTAACTCCTATTGGAATACGTGTATCTAAAACTCTTTGAGGAGAAGGAAGAGATATTTCCTGATAGTGTTGAGATACACATACTAACATAGTTCCTGATGAAGAAATATATGAAGTATTTGAAGCAGGTAATGTAAAGGATTTTCCAAATGAGCTAATTACAGGAACTTTACTTTGATTTACCTGATTTTTTGAAAAAATTGAACTTAAGAAAAACAAGTTTAAAAATAGCTGAAGTACTAAAAATAAAAGTAAAGCAAGTTTTTTAAAGTTAGCTACTTTCATACTTATGATAAACCTCCTTTTTAGCTTGATTAAACTAATTGAGGTAATTTTTCGCAACTATTTAAATTTTATGCAAAAAAAACAATGAAAAAATTAAAAAAGTCCAGGATAGAGGATAAGTAATTGGTTTTAAATGGTGCAAATTACATATCTTATCTATCAGGTTTTGACTATAAACGATTCTACTAAAGTCAAAGCATTTCTTTTAAAAAAGCTAACTCATATTGGTTCTTTAAAGAGAATCCCAATTACAACTAATAATAGGTAGATATTGCACAAAAGAGCATTAGCTAAATATATGATGAAAATATCTTAAACTACAAGCCGCATCGATTTAAGTGCTTCTAACAAAAGGCATCTCTTATGAGTTACCATAATGACGAAACTGTAAGCGTAAATAAAAACACGGTTAAATCCTTTCTAAAACTAACCTTGGTTAGTTTTAGAAGTCTTTACCTGCCTAAAAATATTAAAACCTCAACTTCGGCAATTGTCAGGGCCACTAACTTATAGAGCTTGTTTTATTAAAAACCTTTTGACCTGCATTTTCGATCTTTTCTTATGCTTTTTGCCTTGATATGTAAGAAATTGAATGCATTTATAAAGCGTTAGATAAATATTGGAACGTCATTTTTAAATACTACGAGCTTTTTAACTTTAAATTGCTGGAAAGCTATTCCCACGATACCTAAAGTTTGGCTGACTCCCCCACGGGGGCGCAACAGGTAAACAAGATGACATATTTGGTCCTTGCACCCCATACCAAACACCTTGACCGGGAGGTAGGGCTCCAACGCCTGTGTCAGTGTTATCTAATACATCAAAACAGTAACCACTTTGTGACCAAGCCGCTAATACAATCCAGTCATAAACACCATTGTTAAAAGTAGACCCAGTTAAGACAGATATTTGATGCACTTGAGAAACGGGTCCAGTCGTGAAAGTAAGCGGATCATTCTGACCACCTATTTGATTACTAGAAGAGGATAACTGTGCCACAGCTTGTGCAGAAGTTCCGTAACCCTGGCCATTTGACTCACCCTCGTTATAGAGAAAAATGTTGCGCGCAGCTAACAGAGCATTAGCTAAATCAGTTTCGGCACTTGCATCGTGAGCTGAATCAAGCGTTGAAAGATAAGTAGGGATAGCAATTCCTAGCAATATTCCAATGACAAGAATAACAACTAAAAGCTCAATTAAGGTAAAACCCGATTGAGCATTACCTTGACTAAGTTTTAACAAATAATCGCGGAGACGCGCGAGCTTTCGCCCTATGTTGTTCATTTACAGGTCCTTCCTTTCTTTTATGCTCTATATATAACATATGATTTATATTAGTTAAATCGAAAAGATTACCTGTAAACTAAACAATTTAGTGATCACTCAGAGTGTAAATACGCAATGAGTTCCAAACTAGCTACTAGAAATTACAGGTTTGCTCCGTTTTTTCTAACGTAATCGTTAACTGCCCAGTAAGCCTCAATTGATTCACCAGCATCACCCCAAAATCCATCGACGATATCATAAGAGATATCACCTTTTTGAAGGTAATAATTGTTCACATCTGTTATTTCGAGCTCTCCTCTTGCAGAAGGCTTTAAGGTCTTAATCACTTCAAAGACTGAGGGTTCATACATATAAACACCTGTCACACAGTAGCTAGAAGGAGGATCTTCAGGTTTTTCATGAATAGCAACCATTTTGTTGCCATCAAACTCGGGAACCCCTAAATGCCTTAAATGCTCATAGTCTTTAACTTCTGACAACAACAATTTGGCGCCGGTTGGAGAATTTAAATAAGAATCAACACTTGGTTTTATACACTTTCCAAAAACATTGTCTGCTAACATCACTAAAAGACATTCATCGCCGACAAAATGCTTTGCTAAACCTAGCGCCTCGGCAATGCCCCCTGGTCTTTCTTGGTAAGCAAAAGTAAGCAAGTCAATCCCATATTCGTGGCCGTTGCCTAAAAGACGCAAAAATTCACCTGCATGAGTTCCACCTGTTACTAACATAACTTCTTTAATTCCTGCTTTAACTACTCCCTCTATGGCCCAGGAAATCATGGGCCTGTCGTATAACGGCAACAAATGCTTATTAGTTATCCTCGTTAAAGGATATAACCTCGTGCCCGATCCTCCAGCAAGTATAACCGCTTTCATAAACTATGCAGGTAGTCTAGCAAACTACTAAGACCAGTTGACCAGTTTAGGTAAAAATCATTACGAACAATAGGTTCATAGCCAACAAAACAAACTTCTTTTTCAGGCTCAACAAAAAAAAGGGCTCCACTTTTACCAAAATGTCCAAAACTATTTCCTGAAGCATTTCCAGGCATCCAATGGGGCACTTTTTTACCTTTTAACTCAAATCCTATTGCCCAAAGGTTATCTGCATAACTTGCCACATTAGGAACTTTGCCCGCAATTCCGGGATCAGATGCACTAAAAAGCAATTTATAGTAATTAGCAGTTAAACCCAACTCATTATTGGCAACTCTTTTGGCAAAACGTATTAAATCCGCAAAATTACTACTAACACCAGATGCTGGATCATCGTTAAAACAAGCACTTCTAAGCTTTAAAAAATCTTTTATATAAGAGTTAACAATTTTTAAAAAATTAATACCAAAGCGCTTGTTAAAAAACTCTGCAATGTAGCGATATCCTGCATTAGAATAAATCCTGCGAGTTCCAGGCTTTGCTAGCAACACTTTAGAATCATCAAATGACATACCACTACTGTGATCAAGTAAGTTTCTTAAAGTAACGCCATCAATACCAACGTTTTCATCTAAATCACAAAGACCCTCTTGAATTAGTTTTAACACTACAATAGCAACTAGTGGCTTGCTAACAGAGGCCCACGGGATTACGTTATTATTTAAAACCTTAGCAATAGAGGTTTTTTCTTTTTTTATGCCAACAAACCATGATCCCGTAAAAAACTGTAGCCTTTTAACTATCTCTTTTATTTCCAAAGTAGCTACACGTTTAAAAATCGCCTAACGGCAACACCAGATCCAATAGTTCCCACAATTGCTCCAATTACAACAAGAAGCACTCCAACCATGACAGCATCTCCAGCTGTTGCAACAGAAGATTGTAGAAGCGATGGTCCTGAATTACCTACCGTATTTTTAACATAAGAATTAATTACAAATCGCAGTAAAAACACTATTACTCCAGCAAATACTGCACCAACAACACCTTCAATTAAGCCTTCTAACATAAAAGGAATTCGAATAAACCAGTTCGTGGCGCCAACTAACTTCATGACAGCAACCTCGCGTCGGCGTGCAAAAATTGCCATGCGAATGGTAACTATCACTAATACAAGTGCTGCTATAAGCATCAAAAAGGCTAATGCCAGCAAAACAACTTGTAAAATATTAGTTACGTCTTCTAAAGTTAAAAGAGCTTGTTTAGGATAAAAAGGAGTCATTACACCTGGCATTTGTACAAATTCGTTATAAGCACTTTTTGCATCTGCTGGGTTTGTCAACACACACTTAAAAAAGGTTGGAGTAGTCTCAGGTGTAAATGCACCCGCAACAATTTTGTTATTTGCAAATACATTCTGAACGAGCTTAAATGACTCTTGATGATTCACATAATCACAATGTTTAATTAAAGGAGACGATTTAAGCTGAGAGTTTATGGCGTTTACCTCCGTAGTGGTGGCGTTAGCATTCATCCATACCTCAAAATCAACACCGTTGCTCCATTGGTTTGCAAAGCTATTAACCCCCTCTTTTCCTAGAAGGGCCACACCAACTAATATCAACGAAACCATAGTTGTTAAAATCGCAGCAACCGCATAAGGAACGTTGCGTGATAAGTTAGCAAATACTTCTTTAATTATTCTCTGGATAAAAACGCTCATTATTCATCGTCAAAAATAGAAGACACCACTGCCTTATAACGCCTTGAACGCCTGGTATGCTTTTTTTCAGGCTGTTGCTCTTTTGTTGGGAATTTATCCTCCACCACTGACTCATCAATACCGTAAATACCACGAGCTTGATCCCTAACTATTACTCCATTTGCAAGCTCAATTACCCTACGTCTCATTAAATCAACAATTGTTGAGTCATGAGTGGCCATAACTATAGTTGTTCCTGTTCTGTTAATACGATCAAGTAGCTTCATAATTTCTTGGGATGTTGCCGGGTCTAAGTTTCCTGTTGGCTCATCAGCTAGTACTATCAACGGTCTGTTAACAAAGGCTCTTGCAATAGCAACTCTTTGCTGTTCGCCTCCAGAAAGCTCATGAGGATAACTGTCCATTTTGTCTTTAAGCCCAACTAATTCAAGCACCTGTGGAACCTGTCTTTTAATTACACTATATGGTCGCCCAATGACCTCTTGAGCAAAGGCAACGTTTTGAAATACAGTTTTATTTGCCAACAGCCTGAAATCCTGAAACACACAACCTATATTGCGCCTAAAATACGGAATTTTCCATGAGTGAAGAGCACTAAGCTCACGACCCGCAATCCAGATTTTCCCGCTATCAGGACGCTCTTCTCTTAAAAGCAACTTTAAAAAGGTAGACTTACCTGACCCTGAAGGCCCTACCAAAAACACAAATTCTCCTTTTTCAACCTCCAGGCTTATATCAACTAAGGCTTTCGTAGTTCCCTTGTAAGTCTTGCTTACACGCTCAAGTTTTATCATAACGTTGTGCTTTTAAAAGCACTTAAACTACTCTAGCAAATACATTTTTAATTGTCACTTATTTCAAAAAGCCTCTTATTATATTTTTTAATTGTTACGCTTGCTTTGATCTTTGTCTAATTAGCTCCGCCTGTATAAACTCATCTATTTCACCATCTAAAACTGCTTCAACATTGCCTGTTTCAACATTTGTTCTTGAATCTTTAACTAATTGATATGGTGCTAGAACATATGATCGAATTTGATTGCCCCAAGAAATATCAGCTTGTGGACCAGAAATTTGCATCAATTTTTTTTGCATTTCCTGCCGTTTTAATTCTGCTAGCTTAGAATATAGAATTTGCATTGCCCTTTGTTTGTTTTGGAATTGAGATCTTTCATTTTGGCACGAAACAACAATACCTGTTGGAATGTGAGTAATTCGAACAGCAGAATCAGTTACGTTAACATGTTGACCACCGGCTCCTGATGAACGATAAGTGTCAATTCTAAGTTCATCATCAGGAATCTCAATTTTAGAAAAGTCCATTTCTAACAAAGGAGTTGCATCAACTGATGCAAAAGAAGTGTGCCTACGATGAGCAGAATCAAAAGGTGAGATCCTTACTAATCGATGAACACCTTTTTCACAAGATAAATATCCATATGCGTATTTTCCTGAAACGATAAATGTCGCTGACAAAATACCAGCTTCTTGTCCTGGTGTAATTTCATCAATTTCAACTTTAAATCCTTTTTTTTGTGCCCAACGCAGATACATTTTTAGCAACATTTCAGCCCAATCTTGAGCATCAGTGCCTCCCGCACCAGCATGTATTTCACAAATAGCATCCATTTGGTCAAATTCATCAGAAAGTAAATTTTCTAGTTCTAAAGCCATAATCGTGTTTGAAAGCTCTTTTAGCAATGTTGAAATTTCTAAAAAAACCTCATATTCTGGTTGTTCTTGAGCTAGTTCTATCAACACTTCTAAATCACTTAGCTTTTTAGCTACTTGGTCATGACCTTCAAGGTGGTTTTTTAATTTTCCATATTGTTCTGAAATTGTTCTTGCTTTTTCGTTATCTTTCCAAATAAGAGGGTCTTGGAGAATGTTATCAAGGGTTTGAACGCGTTCTTTTAAAGAATTAATATTTAAAGCCTTAGATAAGTCATTAAAGCGCGTAAGTAAATTTTTAAACTCGTCTTTGGCTTCAGTTAGTTCCCTGGAAATTTGATTAGCGTCCATGGCAATATTTGTATTTTTTTCCCGAATTACACCAACATGGATCGTTACGCCCAATTCTTTCTTGGTTAGACTTAACAATCTGAGATACATTACCTTGTTGTATCCTTGGGGCCCTTTGCTTTTTCGCTATCTCTTTAACAGCTTTTAAGCTTTTAGGCCCTTTGGAAATTTTAGACCCTACAGCCACTAATTCTTTTTCCTCTACAGAGCGCGATGATTCCCCACCAGTAAAGCTAGCTTGTTCTAATGCTGTATCTTGTTGTCTTTCAGGCACATATTCAATATGGAACACATATTTTAGATAATCTTGTTCAATTCTACGCATCATATTTTCAAACATTTCAAATCCGTCTTTTTGCCATGCTACTAACGGATCCTGCTGACCCATTGCCCTTAAGTTGATACCAGTGCGCAAGTAATCCATGTCAGCTAGATGCTCTCGCCAGTGCATATCAATAACTTGTAACATTACTTCTCTTTCAATATCTCGTAACATTTCAGCTTTGCCAGGCAAAGTCTCTTCCCGCATTTGATAGTAATTAATGGCATCATCAACTAGGAGCTCTTGCAACTCTTTAATAGAGTTAACATTAAGGTTCTCTGCTTTTATTTGAGTTGGGTAATACTGGGATATTGCATTTAACAAAGATTCTAAATCCCATTCTTCTGGATAATCAGATTTACAAAATTCATTGGTGAGCTTATTAATTGTTGTTACAATCAAATCTTCGGTATATTCTCTGAGATCCTCTCCTTTTAAAATCTCCATTCTGCGCTTGTAAATAACTTTTCTTTGTTCATTCATTACTTCATCGTATTTAAGAACCTCTTTGCGAATTTCTGAGTTGCGTGCCTCAACTGCATGTTGAGCTTTCTCAATTGCTCGGGTAAAAACTCTTCCTTCAAGCGGAAGATCCTCAGGTAGTGTTTTTGACATGACCCAGTTGACTGCCCCTGTTGCAAAAAGCCTTAAAAGCTCATCCTCAAAAGATAGATAAAATCTAGATTCTCCTGGGTCTCCTTGTCTTCCTGCTCTTCCGCGCAACTGATCATCTATTCTTCTACTTTCATGTCGCTCTGAGCCAAGCACATAAAGACCCCCTAAAGCCCGAACCTCATCACCTTCTTTTTTGCAAATTTCTTCGTATTTTTTTACTAACCTTTGAAATTCTTCTTGATTTTCATCTAAATCAGGGTTAACACCTTTTGAAACCATTTCCTTGCGTGCGAGCCCCTCAGGATTACCACCTAATAAAATATCGACTCCCCTGCCGGCCATGTTAGTAGAAACAGTAACAGCATGCTTCCTTCCAGCTTGAGCAACAATTTCAGCCTCTTTAAAATGATGCTTTGCATTTAGTACGTAATGTTCAATACCTTCCTTTTCAAGCATTCGAGAAAGTATTTCTGACTTTTCAATTGATGCTGTACCAATTAAAACTGGTTGACCTTTTTCATATCGACGCTTGATGTCCTCAACAACAGCTTTAAACTTGCCAGCTTCAGTCTTATAAATAACATCCGGCCAGTCTTTTCGAATCATTGGCAAGTTAGTGGGAATTGGGACTACAGCCATGTTATAAGTATTGGCAAACTCTGCTGCTTCAGTTTTTGCAGTACCTGTCATTCCGGCAAGCTTTTCATACATGCGGAAATAATTTTGTAGCGTAATTGTTGCTAGCGTATGGTTTTCTTCTTTAATCTTTAAACGTTCTTTTGCTTCAATTGCTTGATGTAAACCTTCTTCCCAACGACGTCCCTCTAATATTCTGTGAGTAAACTCATCAACTATCTTTACTTCACCATCAATTACAACATAATCTCGATCCCTTTTTTTAAGTTCTTTTGCCTCTAAGGCTTTAATTAATTGATGCACTAAGTTAGTAGACACATCATCATATAAATTCTTAACCCCAAGTATTTTCTCAACCTTCTCAATTCCTGCTTCTGTAGGAATAACTAAATTTTTGTCCTCTTCAACTTCATAATCAACATCTCTTGTTAGGCTTGCTGCAATTGAAGCAAATTGATAATAAATTTGAGTAGGGGCACCAGCAGGCCCGCTTATAATTAACGGGGTTCTAGCTTCATCAATTAAAATAGAATCAACTTCATCAACAATTGCATAGTAATGACCGCGCTGCACTAGTGATTCCAATCTCATAGCCATATTGTCTCTAAGGTAATCAAAACCAAACTCGCTGTTGGTTCCATAAGTAATGTCAGCTAAATATGCTTGTTTTCGCTGAGAGTGCTCAGTAATACCAGGTGATATTAAACCAACGGTTAATCCTAAAAAGCGATGTATTTTACCCATCCACTCAGAATCACGTTTTGCCAAATAATCATTAACCGTAACGATATGAACACCTTTTCCCGTCAAGGCATTTAAATATGCTGGCAAAGTAGATACCAAGGTCTTGCCTTCACCAGTTTTCATCTCAGCAATCCACCCAAAGTGAAGGGCCATACCTCCATTAAGCTGAACATCAAAATGACGCTGTCCAATTACTCTTTTGGCAGCTTCTCTTACTGTTGCAAAGGCTTCAACTAATATATCTTCTAGCGTTTGCCCTTCTTTTAAGCGTTTTTTAAATTCTTCAGTTTTACCACGTAGTTCTAAGTCAGATAACTTTTGAAATTCAGGTTCTAAATCATTTATAAACGGCACTATAGCTTCAAGGCGCTTTTGACGCTTGCCCTCACCAACCTGCAGGATTTTAGAAAATATTTCGGAAAATTTTGCCATCTTTTGTTATTTTAAGGCTTAATTAAATTACTTAGTTATATTACCTTAATTAGGTCTTGCGGACGTGGCGGAAATGGAAGACGCGCTGGGTTTAGGTCCCAGTCCCGCAAGGGGTGTGGGTTCGACTCCCACCGTCCGCACTTTTTTAAGTGTTTTCTGACCTTTTCATACCAGCTCTTTGACCGCGAGCAACGAATTTTAAAGCCATCTTCCTACTTGCTTCATCTATCATCTCATCACCAAACATCACAGCCCCGAGTCGCTGTTTTTCAGTAGCTTCCTGATAGGCCTCCAAAATAGCATGAGCCCGATCAAATTGTTCCTGGGTTGGTGAATACATTTCATTGATAACATCAACTTGATCTGGATGCAAAGCCCATTTACCATCATAACCAAGCACCTTGGTTCTCATACAATAGCGTCTTAAACCTTCAAGATCTTTTATCTTTAAATATGGACCATCTATTACTTGAATACCAGCAGCTCTTCCTGCCATTAATATTTTGGAAAAAACATAGTGAAAATGATCCCCCGGATAGTCATCAATTTGAACACCGCCTGTTAATACAGGCATTTCCATGGAAGCTGCGAAATCTGCAGGGCCAAAGACTACTGCCTCTAGTCTTTTTGAGGCCATTGTAATTTCTTCTACGTTAATTAAGCCTTTAGTTGTTTCAATTTGAACCTCTAGGCCAATGTGCCCGACTGGCAAATTAGAGTTTTGTTCTATCTGAGTTAAAAGCAAATCCATCGCAACCACCTCAGCAGCGCTTTGGACTTTTGGCATCATTATTTCATCTAAACGCTCTCCAGCCTTTGATACAACCTCAATTACATCTTGGTAGGTATACGGAGTATCCCAAGCATTAACCCGAACACATAATACACGATCATCCCAATTTAAGTTTCTAATAGCATCAACTACTTTAGCCCTAGCAAAAGGTTTTTCTTTTGGCGCTACTGCGTCCTCTAAATCTAAAAACGTCATATCTGCATTTATAGTAGGTGCCTTAGCTAAGAACCTTTCTGAGGAACCTGGAACAGACAAACAGCTTCTTCTTGGTAGATTTCTTGAACGCTCGGACATAATCTTGATGCTAGTAAACTAATGACAAAATGAGCAAAAGTTACGAGAGCTTTTCACGCAAAAACTTTAAGGTTTTTTCCCATGCTACTTTTGCTGCTTGTTCATTATAAACTTCGGGGCGAGTATCGTTAAAAAAACCGTGATCAACTCCTGGATAAATCTCAAGCGTTGCTTCTTTATTTAACGAGCGCAATTTAGCTTCTAACTCTCTGACTGTTTCAGGAGGTGTTAATGAATCTAGTTCTGCATAATGCCCTAAGACAGCAGCCTGCAAATTTTGATAATCCGGTGCAATGCTTTGCCAAGGAATCACCCCATAGAAAGGAACACAAGCTTTTATCTTATCTGGGCGAATAGTTGCCAGATAAAGCGCAAGACCTCCGCCCATACAAAAACCAACAACTCCTACCTTATCTGAAAAAGCGCGTTTGGCCACTTCATCAACTGCTCCTGACAAGTCCTTGGCAGCTTGATCTAATTTCATCGCCATCATTTCCTTAGCAGCTTCATCTGGTTCACTTGTCTTTTTACCGTGATATAAATCAGGTGCAAGTGCTACAAATCCCTCTGAAGCAAACCTTTCACAGACATCCTTAATATGATCTACTAATCCCCACCATTCCTGAATCACAATAACAGGAATACCTTGACCATCAGCTGGAGTTGCTAAATAACCTTGTGCTGTAGACCCATTTGACGGAAATTCAATTATTTCACCCATATTAGCTAGTCTAACAGCTTAATTAAAAAAGCTTCAAATTAGTATGTTCCCCCTAACTTTGAGTGATCCCAAGAAATAATTTTTATCGGCTTAATTTTTATTGCAACCCTTTTTCTGGCCATATATTCAACCTCTGCTGGAACCCCTTCTTTATCATATTGAAAATAACGCTCAAACAAAGAACGTCCAATGTGTAAAACGCTATCTTTATCTGTTAAAATCTCACCTTCTGCAAGCATAGAAACACCCTTTAATTCCGAGTAGCTCTCACCTGTTTCAACTATTGCACTTATTTTTGGATCACGCTCTAAGTTTTTAACCTTTTGGCTTTTAGCATAAGTCCATATACCTAATGAATTATCCGGAAAAAATCCATAAAACATTGCAACTAAATGAGGCCACCCATTAGGTAAAATAGTTGCAATACCCATCGTATGGCGACCCTTTAAAAACTCATTGATTTCTTCATCGCTCATTTTTATAAGATCTCTTTTGCTAGGCATATTAGCCAGTATAGGAAATATCATTTGTTACTCATAATTTAAGTAAATTTTATTAAAAAGCTAAAGGTATTTTTTTAGATACATCCCTGTATAGGAATTTTTTGCCTTTATTATTTGTTCTGGTGGACCTTGAGCAATTATATAACCACCATTATCTCCGCCTTCTGGACCTAAATCTATTATCCAATCGGCACACTTTATAACATCTAAGTTATGCTCAATAATAATTATTGTATTGCCTTGATCAACAAGCTTTTGAAAAACCATTAGTAGCTTGTGGACATCATCAAAATGTAATCCAGTTGTGGGTTCATCTAAAACATATAAAGTAGAAGAATTTGAACGTTTTGCTAGTTCAGATGCTAATTTAATTCGCTGAGCTTCTCCCCCTGATAAGGTAGTAGCCGGTTGACCTAATTTAATGTAGCCTAATCCTACATCTTGAAGTGTTTTTAACCACCTAGTAACTTTAGGAAAGCCCTCGAAGTGCTTTAAAGCGCCCGACACAGACATGTTAAGAACATCAGAGATGTTTGCACCCTTAAAGTAAATTTCTAATGTTTCACGGTTATATCGTGTCCCATTGCACTCATCACAATTAACATAAACATCTGGCAAAAACTGCATCTCAATTTTAATAAGTCCATCACCTTGACAAGACTCACAACGCCCACCAGGTACATTAAAAGAAAATCTCCCTGGTTTATAGCCTCTAATGCGAGACTCTGGCGTCATAGCAAATATTTCTCGAATTGCATCAAATGCCTTTGTATAAGTTGCAGGATTAGACCGAGGAGTACGCCCAATGGGTGATTGGTCAACTTCAATCACCCTAGTTATTTTTTCGTAATTTCTTAAATCCTTATAGCCTTTAATAGCCGACGTGGAGTTGCTTAATTTTTTCTTAAAGGCTTCTAATAGAACATCCATAACAAGAGATGATTTCCCAGAACCTGATACCCCTGTAACACAAATTAAACAGTTATAAGGGAAACTCGCGTCTTGGCCTTTTAAATTATGTAGCGACGCTTTTTCGACAGTAAAGAACTCAGTCGGTTTGCGCCTTGTTTTAGGTAACCTAATTTGCTTTACTCCTCGCAAATATTGTCCAGTTATTGAATTTTTAGCAAGTTCAATCTCTTTTGGTGTTCCAGTTGCCACGACTTTACCACCTGCTTCTCCAGCAAGTGGACCAATATCTACAACATAATCAGCAGATCTAATTGTTTCCTCATCATGTTCTACCACAATAACGGTATTACCCAAATCCCTTAAGTGCTTCAGAGTTGATAAAAGTTTTTTATTATCTCGTTGGTGCAATCCTATTGAAGGCTCATCTAACACATACAGAACGCCAGTTAACCCAGAACCAATTTGAGATGCGAGCCTAATTCTTTGAGCCTCCCCACCTGAAAGAGACCTAGAAGACCGCCCTAAGGTTAGATAACCTAAACCAACATCTAATAAAAACTTAAGCCTAAGGCTTAATTCTTTAATAATTTCTCTTGAAATCTCTGCATCTTTATCAGAAAACTTCAATGACTTAACCCACTGGTAAAGCTCTTCAACTGAAATTGAGACAACCTCTGGCAAGGATAAATCTGCAACCTTAACAAATCGTGCTTGTAACTTTAACCGAGATCCCTCACAAGCTGAACAGTTTACTTCACGCATATAAGTACGTAGCTCTTCCTTTTTTGTCTCTGACTCTGCTGTTTGATAACGGCGGTTTAGCCAAGGAATCACCCCTGGGAACTGTCTTGTTAAAGTTCTTAGCTTATTAAAACGATTGCGATAAGCAAAGCTAACAGAAATGTCTTTGCCGCCATATAAAATTAACTTTTGTTCTTGCTTTTTAAGCTTGTTAAATGGAGTATCTAAATTAATTCCTACAGATTCACAAAAAGCTTCTAAAAATCTTTGCCAGTTAGCCATGTGTCCCCCACTAAAGGGCTCTATTGCTCCTTGGCGAATTGATTTTTGGCCATTTGGGACAACTAAATCAGGATGCACCTCGTAGTTATATCCAAGACCAGAACAACTTTCACAAGCGCCATATGGAGAGTTAAATGAAAAGCTGCGCGGCTCTAGCTCTTGAAAAGATTGAAAACATTTTGGGCAGGCTAAATACTGCGAAAAAAACAACTCTTTTTGAACTTCACGCTTTTCATTTAAAACCTGCACAATTACTGTCCCCCCTGAGAGTCTTAAAGCGCTTTCAACTGAATCTGTTAGACGCTTTTTAACGTCTTTTCTTAAACGCAACCTGTCAACTACTACAAAAATATCATGGATTTGATAGCGCTTTAGCTCTAAAGATGACTGAGATAATGCTTTAAATTCCCCATCGGAAACCACTTCAGATAAGTCAATCACTTTATTATCAACAACGGCATGTAAAAATCCTTGTTTTGCTAGGTCAACTAGTAATGCCTCATAGGTGCCCTTTCTTCCTCTCACCACAGGAGACAGTAAATTAATTAAAGTGTTTTCCTCTAGGTTTGCTATTAATTCCACAATTTGAGAAGAACTCTGACGCCCAGCCATAACGTTGCAATCTGGGCAATATTGTTTACCAACTCGTGCATATAAAAGCCTTAAGTAATCATAAATTTCAGTAGTAGTACCAACAGTTGATCTAGGATTTGAAGAGCCACTTTTTTGATCTATTGAAATTGCGGGTGATAATCCTTCAATATGGTCAACATTAGGTTTTTCCATCTGTCCTAAAAACTGCCTTGCGTATGCTGAAAGTGATTCCACATATCGCCTTTGGCCTTCAGCATAAATCGTGTCAAAGGCTAAGGATGACTTACCTGAACCAGATAAACCGGAAAATACGATTAATTTATTTCTTGGCAGATTTAAATTAATGTTTTTAAGATTGTGCTCTTTAGCACCTTTAATTATGATCAGTCTCGACTCTGGCATATTTAACTAAAAAACAAATTCTTTTAAGTCACTAATTTCTTTTTTTAGTTCAAAAAGCTCATCCCTAAGGCGCGCCGCTAGTTCAAATTTTAACTCTTTAGCGGCTTGCTTCATGGCATGTTCAATTTTCAAATAAAGCTGCATTAAAGACTCAACTGAATCTCTCTGTTGTTTATTCTTAATTTCAGTAATAATATCTTCAAACTCTGAAGCACATCTCAGTTTTTGTTTCGTTGATTTCTTCTTGCGTTGATTAATACCTTCAACAGATATCATGTTTAAAATGTCATTAACTTCCTTTCTAATGGTTTCTGGATTGATATTATGGGCCTTGTTGTACTCTAGCTGAATCTTTCGTCTGCGTTGAGTTTCTTTTACTGCTTGACTCATTGCTTTAGTAACCCTGTCGGCATATAAAATTACTCGCCCATTAACATTTCGAGCTGCCCGACCCATTGTTTGTATGATAGAGGTTTTAGAGCGTAAAAACCCTTCTTTATCGGCATCTAAAATTGCCACTAACTCAACTTCTGGTAAGTCTAGTCCTTCTCTTAAGAGATTTACCCCAATTAAGACATCAATATTGCCAAGTCGTAAATCACGCAAGATTTCAATTCGCTCAATTGTGTCGATATCTGAATGTAAATATCTGGCCTTTATCCCAATCTCTGACAAATATTCGGTCAAATCCTCAGCAGTTTTTTTAGTAAGAGTGGTAACAAGAACTCGGCTTTTCTTTTTAACCACTTCCCTAATTTGTGCTATTAAGTCATCAATCTGATTTTCTGTTTTTTTAATCTCAACTTCTGGGTCAACTAAACCAGTAGGTCGCACAATTATTTCAACTACTTGTGACGAAACCTCAAGCTCCCAGTCAGATGGAGTAGCTGAAACCATTATTATTTGAGGAGCCTTTGCTAAAAATTCCTCGAATTTTAGCGGTCTATTATCTAAAGCTGAAGGAAGTCTAAATCCATAATCAACTAGCGTTTGTTTCCTGGAGTGATCACCCTCATATTGCCCATGAAGCTGCGGTATACTTACATGGGATTCATCAATTACAACTAAAAAATCTTCAGGAAAATAGTCAAGTAAACAATAAGGTGTCTCACCTGGCTTGCGTCCATCTAAATACCTTGAGTAATTTTCAATCCCTTTACAGTATCCAAACTCCTTCATCGAGCGTATGTCTTGTTCTGTTCGCATTTTTAAGCGCTGGGCCTCAAGTAACTTGTTTTGTTTCTCGAAATATTTAATGCGCCTATTTAAATCCTTTTGGATCTCTTCTATGGCCTTATTAAGGGTTTTTTCATCTGCTACATAGTGGGTTGCTGGAAAGATTAAGATCTCTTTAGGCTTTGAATGAATTTCACCAGTTAAAGGATCTATTTTATAGATACTTTCAATTTCTTCGTCAAAAAAAACTAACCTACATATAGTGTCATCATCAGCTGGATGAATATCAACTACTTCGCCTTTTACCCTAAAACTAGCCCGCTTTAATTCATAGTCATTGCGCTCATAGCGCATTTCTATTAAGCTCTCAGCAAGCTTACGCTGAGGAATCTCGTTACCAACTGAAAGTCTTAAAACCTCTTTTGAATAAGCAGATGGAGGACCTAAAGCATAAATAGCTGATACTGATGCTACAACTACAGTATCGCGTCTAGTTAGCAGTGAAGTTGTCGCTGAATGTCTCAATCTCTCAATTTCATCATTTATTGATGCGTCTTTTTCAATATAAGTATCAGTAGTTGGAACATAAGCTTCAGGTTGATAGTAATCATAATATGAGACAAAAAATTCAACAGCATTGTGCTTTAAAAAGCTTTTGAGCTCGGAGGCAAACTGAGCTGCTAAAGACTTATTTGGAGCTAAAACTAAGGTGGGCTTTTGAACACGTTCAATTGTCCAGGCAATTGTAGCTGTTTTACCAGAACCTGTAATACCTAATAACGTTTGAAATTTTAAGCCTTTTTTAACTCCTTGGGCCAGTAACTCAATTGCCTTAGGCTGATCCCCTCTTGGAATTAGTTCGGTTTCAACTTTAAATACCTGCATCACATTTTAAAGACTAGCTAACTGCTTTAATTCATTGGCTAGTTTTTCAACTTGTAAAGCTAAAGCACTAAGCCCGTTGCTGTTATTAATAACATAATCTGCAATTGCTAAACGCTTTTCTCTTGAAGCTTGAGCCTTTAAACGCCCATATGCATCCTCATAACTCATGTTGCGTAGCTCAACAAGGCGCTTAAGACATAGTTTTTCAGGGCAGTCAACTACAACAATTTTTTGGATGCCATAAGGGAGCTCCTTTGGCCTTTTACCATTTAAAAGCTCTGCAAGAAGAGGAATTTCTAAAACTACTGCCTGGGTCTTATTTTCATAAGACTCTAAAATCTCAATAATTCGTTTATGAACCAAAGGGTGAATTATTGAGTTTAATAAAAGCCTTTTTTCTTTTACACTAAAAACAATTGAGGCAAGCTTCGCTCTATCAATTTCTTGATTGTCACTTAAAACCTCTGAACCAAAATACTCAAGAACTTTTTTATATCCCTCATTGCCCTTATTTAAAAGTCCCCTTACTATAAGGTCTGCATCAATGATTTTAAATCCATAGTCTTTAAATAAACGTGCTACTGTTGACTTTCCGGATCCTATAGATCCAGTTAATCCAACTTTAAGCATTTAATATTTAGGACCCTTTACTTGGGCAAACAAAACCATTGTGTCAGTGGTTATGACATCAGTTAAATAAAAATCATTTTCAGTAATACCAGTTTTACCACCAGAGGCATTTTTATAAAAAATTCTTTGGGCCAACGGTAAAAGGGTTGAGTAAATATAAATCCAGTATTTCCTTGGAATTTTTTTTCTGATCTGAAAGACATCAATGTTATATATCCTTTGAGCCTTTTGGCGCCGCGTAGCAATTTCACTTTTTACTTCATCTTTACAATCAAGGCCCATAATTTCAACACTGGTAAAAAAATCTTTTAACAAATTTTTCAGTGTAAAGTCATCAAATAAGTAAAGATGAAATGGATTTTCAAAATCCATAAACTTATTGGGAGTGATTACAAATCCTGTGCCACCTCTTTTAAGTACTCTGGCCAACTCTTTTACATGAAAAGCTGGATTATAAAAATGTTCTATAATATGAGAAGAAATTACCCAATCAAAGCTAGCTTGCTTAAAAGGCGACTTAAGACAATCAGCTACTACCCCTTCAACAGAATAAATATTGTGATCTTTTAAGCTTTTTACGGAGTTTTGGTGATAATCCATGCCAATGATAAATCGATTTTTTCTAGCGAGCTTTACCGTCTCAAACCCTAAACCGCAACCTATATCTAAAACAAAGCCGTCTGATATACGTAAATCGACCTCACGGTAACCTGCATCGTGCAAAGCTAAAACTGCATCAGGGGTGTAATCTCTTTCGGGTCTTTCACCGCCGGCTTTTACCACAAAGCTAATTTTAGCGTTTCTAGAAGAATTTAGAAATGCTATGGCTTGCTTTAAATGGTAACCTAAGCTAGGTTTTTAATGACTGTTGCGGTTCGTGGGTTTATTTCAAAGTTGCTAGCGTGAAGAAAAAAGCCACTAATGTAAAAGTTTTTTTAAAAAACCACTATGGTTTAGTTTCTTTGTTTTTCTTGGCTTACATACCTAATTTAATCGATCAACCAAATACCGTTGCTGCTGACAACAAGCTTTATCTTTATTTAGACCCAATTAAATTTCTTTCAGAGGTACCTTTTATTTTTTCACCTCAAACTTGGCTAGGAACTGTAACCTTTCAGCATATTGGCTATTTACTGCCTTATGGACCTTACTATGCACTGACTTTTTTAATGAGAATTCCCACCTGGGTTGCTCAAAGAATATTAACAGGTTCCTTGCTGTATTTTGCAGGTGCTGGTATTTATTATTTAACTTACGAGCTGAACTTTAGCAAAACCGCGAGATTTGTAAGCTCACTTGCTTACATGTTATCTCCTTACAGTCTGCAATATTTAAACCGAATTTCAGATATTTTATTGCCATTTAGTGCATTAGGCTGGTTGTTAACTTTTTGCATTAAAGCAACAAAAACTACTTCATTAAGATATCCGGCTTTATTTGCAATAACTGTGGCAGTTATCGGGGGCACTAATGGATCTTCACTAATTTATGCCCTTATTGCGCCAGTTTTTTGGCTGATTTACACAGCCTTTGTCAGCAAGGAAATTCCATTTAAAAGATTTTTTTCACTTTTAGCTACACTTGCTGGGTTATCACTCTTGGTTTCTATTTGGTGGATGCTAGCCTATATTATTGATTTAAAGTACGCCCTAAACATTTTAAAATATACTGAAACAGTCCAGGCTACCACTTCAACATCTTCCTCGGCAGAAGTCCTAAGGGGACTAGGTTATTGGTTTTATTATGGCACTTCTGCTGCTGGCTCATGGGCAATATCCTCAATTGGATACCAAGAGCATATCTGGCTTATTTTAATTTCTTTTACGATTCCTGCCCTAGCACTTCTTTCTGCCTGCCTTATAAGATGGCAACACAGAAATTTCTTTGTGATCATCCTAGTAATTGGGATGATACTTTCAGTTAGCGCTTATCCTTTTAGTTCACCAAGCTTATTAGGCAACCTTTTAAAGCTATTCATGTTAAAAACAACCTTTGGCAACGCGTTGAGATCGTCTGATCGCGCAACCCCTTTAGTTGTTTTATCTTTAAGTATCTTTTTAGGGGCAGGTTCTGCTGGGTTGCAAAAGTTTTTAAAAGAAAAAATTAACAAACCACAACTGTTAACTTTTTGCGTATTTTTCTCATTATGCTCTTTAATAGTATTGAATTATCCTTCTTTGTATAACCAAGAGCTTTTAACACCTCAATATTTGCGGCCATCTAATTTACCTAGCTATTATTATCAGGCAGCTAAGTTTTTAAACAACCATAGCAAACAAACACGTATTTTAGTTGAGCCCGGAGATGTATCTTCAGTTTATAGTTGGGGAGTAACAACAGATCCGATTTTACCGGCTATTGTTAATCGACCAATAATTCAAAGAGACCAAGTTGTAGGTGGCACTCCAGCTTCCCTTGACTTAATAACTTCACTTGATGATGAATTCCAAAATGATACCATTAACCCTGAAGCTATTGCACCAATTGCAAGGCTGGAAAGTGCAGGTGATTTATTAATTCAATCAGATCTTGCATACTGGATTTATGATCTTCCAGATCCTAGAGAAATTTATTCTGAGTTAACCCCAGTTCCAAGTGGCTTAAAATCGCCTTACAAATTTGGCAAAGCTGTAGCTAACCTACCCCCTAAAAACGAGCACTTATTTATAGGAGAACAAGTATTACCCTCTGGATCAAGGCTTCCTTGGCCATCTCCTATTATGGTGTATCCTGTTAGCAATCCTCGCCCTATTATTAGGGCTGAATCAACAAAGAACCCTGTTATTATAGATGGCTCAGCAAGCGGTCTAATTGAAGCTGCCTCTGTTAATCTGTTAGAAAATAACCCTACCATCTTTTACTATAGCTCCGTGTCCTTTAAATCAGATAAAAAGCTAATACAAAGTCTTATGAATTCAAAAGCCTCCTTGATTTTAACTGACTCAAATGCCAAACAAGCTCATCGTTGGGGTGGTTCAGTTTTAGATACTACTGGTGAAATTCAAACGACATCTCAATCATTTAATCCAACTGACTATGGTAATCAACCACTGATACTTTTTCCTAGTAACAACGCTTCAACAGAAACCGTCACTGTATATGAAGGTATCAAAGACGTAACAGCATCTGCATACGGCAATCAGGTCAACTATGTTGTAGGCCAGAGACCTTATCTTGCACTTGACGGCAACCCCTCAACAGCCTGGGAATTTTCGGCTCAAGCTTACTCACTACCCCAATGGTGGCAAGTAACATTCTTAGCTCCTTTAACTGTTAATAAAATATCTCTTAGTCAAGCATTACCTGATACATCTTTGTTATATATAACAAAGGTCACACTAACCTTTGATAACAACAAATCCTTTGAGTTTAAACTAAATAAGACTTCTTTAACTCCAAAGGGTCAAACGTTATCTTTCCCCAGCCAAACATTTAGCCAGTTACGCATCACAATAGACTCAATAAATTATAAAAAACATCAAAATACAGGAACTTACAACGTGGGTTTTTCAAGGGTTAATATCGGAGGAATTCAAGCCGGCTATGTTATTAGAACCCCCATTGACATGCTCACCCAACTAGGTGCTGCTACTTTAAATCATCGGCTAACTATTTTACTTAGCCGCTTAAGAGAAGGTGGCGTGCTTGGTGAACCCCAACCTGAGACATACCTTTCAAGAGAGTTTTTTCTTCCTACTCAGCGAACGTTCTCAATATCAGGAACACTTAATATTTCAAATTCAGCAAGTGATGAAGTAATTGACTCAATTTTAGGCCGAAGTAACTTAACTGTCCCCTCTTTTGTTGCACGCTCTTCAGGACATAGCCCTGGTTATCTAACAACAATTGCATCAGCTGCTTTTGATGATAATCCAAATGACGCATGGGAACCAGGTTCAGGATCAAGCAATCAGCTAGGATCCTGGGTTGAATTAGATAGTCCAAAAATACTTAGTTTTAACCACATAAGCCTTCGGGTACTAAATGATATGAAGCACTCAATACCAACCCAGTTAGAGCTATCAACAGAGCAAGGCATTAGACTACTTAAACTCCCTAAGATTCCCACTTCAAAGGTTTTAGGTTCAACCTATAAAGTTAGTTTTTCATTCCCCGAAATTGCTGGCAGAGTTGTCCGGATAACAGTACTTAAAATAAAGCCAAAATATGAACGTCCTGCAGTTAATCAGCCATATTTCGAACTCCCAATCGCAATAGGAGACATTAAAATACCTGGTGTAAGACTCCCTGCCTATCCTAAGGAAATTCCTCAAAAATGTTATAATAACCTATTGTTTGCAAACGGAGTACCGCTTCCTAATAATCAGTCAACTGGTATACCAATACCAATTAAATTAATTGGACCAACACAAGATGCTCTTGCGGGCAAACCAATAAAATTCGTTGGATGTGGCTCAAGTTCTCAAGGTATTACATTACCTGAAGGTTATAACACTATTATCTCAAATCCAGGAGCTGTGACAGGACTTAGCATAGACACATTAAACCTTGATTCAGCACCAGGAGGCGCCCCTGAGGCTTTAGAAGCATCAGGTGATCTTCAACCAGAAAATTTCAGTAGCACATCAGAACATGTCAACGTTTTAAAAAACACTTCAACTTTAATTAAATTAAGCCTGAAAGGACAAACCAGGCCGTTTTGGCTAGTACTAGGTGAGTCATATGACAAGGGGTTTAAAATAAGTGTTTCAGGAGCTCAAGCTTTTCCAGATACCTTAATAGATGGTTTTGCAAATGGTTGGCTTTTAAAACCAAAAAGTTCAAAGCCTATATTTGTAACAATTTATTTCTACCCTCAACGTTATTTAAATTGGTCACTTATATTAGGCGCGATCGTGCTTATAGCTTTAATCATTATTGCTATAAAGTCAAAAAGCACACAAAGGGGTTTCACGCAAACACACAATTTCACATTTAATATTGGTGAATTATTTAAACTTTATAAGAATAACTACAGATCAATAAAAATCTTTAAAGAAGCCTTTTTAATTTCTCTAACCTCATGCATCTTAGCAATGTTACTATGCAACTGGCAGCTAGCAATAATTATGTTTTTTGGCTACTTCATCGCAACCATTAATCCATTAAAGATTTTTATTTCTAAATTTACACCAGCTCTGCTTGCCTTTTTGACTGGACTTTTAATTGCAATAATGCAATTTGTTTATCGTTACCCGCCCAACGGAAGTTGGCCTTCATCCTTTGGATTTGCAAATTATTTAGGTTGGGCTTGTGTGATATCTCTATTAATCTTTTGCTACTTCGAAAAGCTTATCTCCTCTGAGCAATAACTTTTGCCATAACTTTAAGCACCTCATTAGAGGTCATATCCCACCGCCTATCTTTTGAAATCTGCAGTGCCTGAGCTTGAAATTCCGCACGCAAACCTGAATTCTCAAGCAGTAAAGTTACTTTTTCAACCAAACCGTCTAAGTCATCAGCAAGATATCCAGTATATCCATCAATCACATTATCAACGTGACCGACAATGCGAGTAGCAACTACAGGGGTGCCACAAGCCATTGCTTCAGATACAGTCAGATTCCAGCCTTCCCTTTTTGATGTAGTCAAATAAACCCAAGCTTTAGAATAAAGTCTTATTAGTTGTTCCAAATTAACTTTGCCAACCAACTTAATCCATGAAGAGGCATTATAACCATAAATTAGCTCCTGTAATTTATCACGCTCATAACCATCGCCTGCGATAATTACCTCTAGATTTTTTATGGTTTTTTTCACTCTTAATACAACATCTAAAAACAATGAAAACTGCTTTACTGGCACCAGTCTACCCACACCTAAAACGAGGGGTCTTTCAGATTTTTTGCCTTTTGGTCTAAAGACTTGATCTACGCCTGGTTTTACTACTGTGACAGTATGTTCTGGAATTTTTAAACGAGACACAATTTCTGATTTTGACGAATTAGAAGCCGTTACAACTGCACTATTGCGATAAAACAAAGGGGCAATTTTTTCCTCGATGACGTTGCCAATTGTAGCCAGATACGGCGGGAGCGCCATTTGCCACATCTCTGCATGAACATGATGTATTATTGCTAATTTTGGACCGTTAAACCACAAAGGAGTAAAAAACGGCATCCCATTCCAGGCCTCTAATACAAAATAACGGCGCGGATCTAACTTAATAAAGCTTGAAAGGATTGATCTTGGAAACACCATATATCTACCTGCTTTTCTAATTACTTTATAGCCATCACGCAATAAATATGTTGGCCTCCCTGCAGCTACTGAAGTACGTAACGTTACGTCTAATCCAAGAGAAGCCCAACTAGTTGCTAATTTGTGTATATAAAGCTCAGACCCGCCGGCTTCTAGATCATCTAAATCACGCCAGGCAAGAATAAAAATTTTTCTTGCCTGAAGTTCTTTAAGATAAGTATTTATATCTGATTGGTGCATTTTCTAACCAGCATAGCTAAATTCCAAGTTAAAAACTCTCGAACTATAGGCATATAAATAATCCATTTAGCCCAAGAGGGATAGTACCTCGGAGAGAGGTCAATTATTTCAAGGTCAGAAGACTTTAAAAACTTTATCATCTGCTCAACATTTATTGGAAACAAGCTTTTTTCATATATGTTCTTGGGCTGTTTTTGATATTTCCTTTCATAACGTTTACGAGCCCAGTGACCACCAAAGTAATGCCAAGGGCTGGTCTCATGGCCGCCCCATGGAGAAAGCCAGTTAGTATAACACGCAAAAACATAACCGCCAAACTTAGTTACCCTCAGCATTTCTTTTAAAAAAGAAATTGGATCTTTTACATGCTCTAAAACATTAGAGGAAAAACAAAGATCAAAGCTATTATCTTTAAATGGCAGCCTAAAACCATCTGCAATTACAGCTGAATAAAAATTTGTTTTCCTCCAGGTCAGCTCAGCTTCATCGGGCTCAAGAGCAATACAAAAAGCACCTTTTGCTAAAAATCCTGCAGTAAAATAACCAGCACCACCACCAACATCTAATACTTGAAATCCAGTAAGATCTATATAATTTTCTAAATATTTAATCGCGTCTTTTGCTAATAGTCCATAAAAGGCGTCAGGATCTGTCTGCTCAAACCTAAAAGCACTAATGAGCTCAATTGAGTCTTTTAACCTTCGTTTATTAGTCATGTTCTTTCCGCAGTTAATGATGGCGCAACTAATACCGTTAGTTTTTGGGCAAGTTTAATACTTAAAGTTTTAAGCAAGTAAACAACAAACAAAAAGCCCAGAGATCCTGCCATAACATAAATGAGCTCAGATCCTGCTCGATAGCGTTGTTCTCCATAACTTATTAAAACGGCTATGGTTGCAATTACTGGTTCAGCAATAAAGATAGAAATTGGAAATTTACGTCGCTTTAATAAAACAAACCCTAGTATTGCAAAAGGCGTAAAGAAATAATCAACGCGTATCAACCACCAAGAGCCTGCATAATTCCAACCGTTTAATGTATTTTGGGATGCCTCCTGACTGACAAAAGCAATATTCCATAATCTTGCAAAACGAGCAAGTAAAACGATCGGCAATCTAGACAAATGAGACTCAATATATTTAAATGCGATAGAACGATAATAAGAATCAGACAAAGATTCATCAAGTGGGGGACCTGGATCATTTGCTACACACTGTGTGGTCCAGTACCCAAGTTCTTTGCCGTAATAAGTAATGTTACAATTATCAGTGGCTAAAGTAACACCGAGCTGAGTAGATAAAAACTCTGGTTGGGCAAAAACGACCATGTTCCTTATAACCCAAGGACCTAATACTATAAAACAACCTAAAAACATTACGCCAATTGTTTTTAGACAAGCCCTAAAGTTGCCAAGTGTTTTATAAATCATATAAATTGCCAGAAATATCAAAAGAATTTGTTCTGATCTGGCAAGGGCACAAAGTCCCACTAATCCCCCTAATAAAAAAGCCTTTTTTTTGCTCGGCTGTTCATAAAACAAAACCAATAGATAAATCGTTAATGCCACAACTAAAACCTCCGCTGGTTCTGATAATGCCTCCCCATCAATAACCCACAAACCAGGGTAAGCACTTGCTAAAAACCCAGCAAACACTGCTGCTTTTTCTCCAGCAATTCTTTTAACTGTTAACATGATTAAAAAAACAGTGACACAGCCCATTACAGCATTTTCTATAAGTTGCTGATTTGGAGTAGTTAAACCTAAAAGATCGCCTAAAGCCAAAAAAATCGGCCACAAAGGCGGATGAGCAGCTGATTGATTCCCAAAAAAAGGACTAACTGGCCAATGAAGATGACTTATATCAATGGCGTAATAATAATAATACGTATAATCTCCTCCAATAGGGGGATTCCACCGGTCATTTCTGATGTAAATAAAACGCACCAGAAAAGAAAAGATAATTATAATAGGTAGATAAAACCAGAACGATCTTTTCAAATCTCCAAACTTTTCTATAAAGTGCTGCCTGGTTTTAAACATTAATTTTTTCCTTCTATTATATTTTTGCAGAAAACAGCAATCTTTTTAGAGAATCCTTGCTAATAAATTGACTAACAAAAAGGCCTATCTCCTTGATAGCAACAGCACTTAATAATACTAAGGAAAGTTCAAATGATGAACGATACCTAGAATTTCCATAAATAAAAATAGCAACCAATAGGACTAAAATAATTTGAGCAGTTAAAGGTGCTAGCCATACCCCCTTTTTTACTAAAACTACAATACCTACTAAAGCTAGTAACTCCTCAATCCATCCAAAGTAAACATTTATACGTCCTAATTGAATTGGCCAACCTTCAAATTGATTTAAAGCTGCTTGCTGAAATGGATTATATATATAAAGAATCCTCCCTACCCTATAAGGTATAATCTCAATAAAGCGTAGGAAATGACCCTTAATGTAGTTCAAGGCTACGTTACGCCAAACCTGATCAGCTCCAGCTTCGCTTCTTGGCACCTTGATACCTTTGTAACATTCAAAATCCCAATAGCCTACTAAGGCCCCATAATAAGTTTGCTTACAATTGGCCGTTTCAAGAGTGATACCAAGCTGAGAAGAAAATGTTTCAGGTGGGTTAAATATAACTATATTTCTTATAACCCAAGGACTTACTATTAAAAAAACCCCACCTGCAAAAGCAAGAGCCTTGACAAAAAATGGAATTATTTGCCTCCTTCTTTTAATAAATAAAGGTAATCCAATTGTTAAAACCATTAAAATTTGTTCTGAACGCACCATAGATGAAAGGCCAATTAAGCATCCTAAAATCGCTACATTTTTAAAGCTAGGAGTTTTATAAGTTTTATAAGACATAAATATCACGAAACTTACTACAAGCATTTCAGTTTGTTCGGAAAGACCAACACCATCATAAACTAACAAAGCAGGAGAAATACTTGATATTAGCCCAGAAATAATGCCAACAGCATAACCATCAATTTCAGCACCTGCTAACATTAAAGCAAACACCATTAAAGAACCTTCTAGGCAGTTAATAAGCAGTTGTTCATGAATAGTTTTAAGTCCCAAAAAATCAAAAAAAGCAAGGACTAAAGGGTATAATGGAGGATGAAGTGCAGTAGGATACCCTGGGGGGAATATTTGCTGTTTAAACTTTGGAAAAATAAAAAATTTACCCTTTGAAATTAACAGTGCAACATTGCGATACCAAATATAATCGCCACCAACGGTTAAACCCCACTTAAAATGATGAACATAAAAAATCCTAATCAGTAAGCCTAGCAAGGGGAAAAAAACACAACAGAACAAGTAATATTTTTTAAGGGTCCATTTTTTAAACAATGGATATATACTCAGATCCTTTCAGAAGAAAGAATTGGGGCTAGTCTACCAGTTCCTTGTTCAGATGATACTTCTTCGTGGTACTCTTCCTCGACATTAACAGCCCAAATATCAAAAGATGCACCGTTTAAATTTTCAACAGTTAACATTGCTGTATACATAGAATGATCTTGGTTATTATAACGGTGCATTCCATTACGTCCTACCGGATATACGTTTGGAACCTCTGATTCTAGCCAGGCCCTAATAATTTTGACATTTTCTCTATAAAACTCGTCATACATAGGATAAGCGCGAGTTTGTCTTATTACCCAGCCTTTTTCCACGCTACCAGGTGGTATCAATCCTATTGTCACCAACTCCTCGGTTGCCATCTTTATTAAATCATCATCTTTTTTGTTCCAAAGATTGTCATTTTTAAACACAAAATACTCCAGACCTAAACATGTTTTGCCCTCAGGTGCCATGAAAGGGGACCATGACACATAATTTTGAATACGCCCCACCCTTACTTCCGGATAATGCACATAAATCCAAGTATCATCAAAAGCAACTTCGCGCGGTACAACTAAGGCAATCGTCATAAAATCCCTGTATCTAAGAGCTTCAGCTGCCTCAACAACCTCAGTTGGAGCTGCAGGTTCCATTTTCTTAACCAAATCACTTAACGGCATTGAGGAGATAACAACATCACTAGGAAAGCTCTGATAGTCACCACTTTGCTGTTGAGTCATAACTTCATAAACACCGTTACTATCACGCATAAGCTTTGTTACTGGCGTATTTAAAAATAGTTTCGCTCCCATAGATACACTTGACTGAGCTGCCCTTTCCCACATCATTCCAGGACCAAACTTTGGATAGTGAAACTCCTCAATTAAGGAGGTTACGACTTCTTTTCTCAGACCTTTTACTAAAGGATTTAAAACGGCTTTTAACAAATTTAAACTTTTAATTCTTTGGGCAGCCCAATCTGCAGGTAACTCAGAGGCAGGAACTCCCCAAACTTTTTCAGTGTAGGTTTTAAAAAAGGTCTCATAGAGGCGTTTTCCAAATCTTGATTGAACCCAGCCTTCGTAACTGGATTGATCTATTAAATTTAATGCGGCCTTAGATCTTGCCCACAAGTAAGAAAACCCACACATCAGGGCTTCATGAAAGCCTAGATCTTTTAAGGCTCTGGGAGCATTTAGTGGATAGTCGAAAAACTTACCCTTATAATAAATACGTGATTTTCGCGGCCTTAGCAAAAACTCTTGCTCCGAAGGCAATATTTCGTGCCATAACTGGTTGACCTCAGCCACTTTCGTGAAAAACCTGTGCCCCCCAATATCTATACAAAAATTATCACGCCTTTCCGTACGGCTAATACCGCCTACTATTTTGTCAGCTTCAAGTATTACTGGGGGTTCTTTTCTTTTAGATAACAGATAAGCCGCAGTTAAGCCTGCCGGCCCTGCTCCGATTACCACTATATTTCTAGTCATTCTCCAGCATAATCAATTTAATTGAGATAATCTGAAATTGCCAATACTCACCATCACTACAGCTTTAAGAAGCTTTAAGACAATACATTTAGTTCTATATAATTTTATAGTTCTAAACAACTGATCTTAAGTTAAAAGGTGCCTCTGGGTTTTTATTAAAGAATCAAACCTAGAGCTCAATAAAGGACTTAAGCTGGGCAACCTTGGGCTGATAACCTTTTACTTAGTAGAGCCAACAACATTAAAATTTAATAAACCTCTGGCCTTTACAAGATCAAACCAGGATAAAGTAAGCATTTTTAACTAAAATTACTTTGAAGCTCCTTTTAGTTAGCCTCCTTAATTTTGTTAATTTAGCTCCTTGAAGGCTAAAAATCTGCGAGCTAAAAACTACGACTTTGTAGCTGTTGGTTTTTGTTTCGTCAAATTTAACTTATCTAAAAATATAAAGTCTTTAGTCAAGCTTTAATTAAATACTTTGGCCTTTGAACGTAAAAATAAAATATCTTTAAGAACCGTTAATTCCTTTTATCATTTGCCGCATGCTTTAAGGGATATAAAGGGCAAACATGCTAAGCACAAAGTAAAGAATCATAGATCCAGTTAAGATCACAAGTACTGGCTTGAAGACCGAATCGGATTCCACAGCCTTTGCCGCTAACACCACTATTGGCACAGCGTCAACAATATATCTTTCAAAACCATCTAGATTAGATGAGACAATAGCCACAATAAAAGTGATGATGACATAAATATTCCACGATATTGGGATGTTGCGGAAGTAAAACACTATTAAGATCAAAACAAGTAAAATCCAGACAAAATGATCAACTCCATCTAAATGTCCGTGAAAAGCCGCAATAAGCTTATCGTAAATGTTTGTCACGGGATTAACGAACTTTCCCCTATGTTTTGAAGCAAGCTGAATGCTGTAAGGACCGAAAAACTTACCATATTTAACCAAGCTATAAGTTAAATAAAGGACAGTACCCACAATTGGTGAACCGATATAAATTAAGGCTTTAGCTAGCCATGACTTTATCTCTTTATCGGTTTTTAACAAAACAATACATTGCGTTAAACCAGCAAAGGCAAGCAATATTCCCGTGGGCCTAGTTAATCCTGCACAAAACCCACAAGTTGCAGCTACCCACAAAGAATTATTCAATATCGCAAGTAAATACAGACCAACAAAAACACAAAATAACGACTCAGGATAAGCCATTGTTGTCACAAAGGACGCCGGCGCAAAGAAATAAATCCAAACAGCTCTTTTTCCTATTGCTTGATTTCGTGTTGCTTTAACACCTAAGTGATAGACAACTAAACCTGCAAACAAAGCTGCAACATTAGATAAAACTAACAATGACAATCTTGCTGAATTTTCTGAATTAAAACCATAAGTTGAGATCCCATAAGACAGTAAGTGTCCTAACAAAGGATACAATGGGAAAAAGCGTAAAAGAGAGTTAAAACTACTCCCGTAACCATGTGCTGCAATTTGACTATAAAAACCTGCATCCCAGCTAGTAAGCCCAGCAGAAACTATAAGATGTACTCTTCCAGAATCAATAGCTAAATTAGTTGTAATTTTACGTACAGCAAACAACGCCAATAGTACTAATCCCCGGGAGATTAACCAGGGAATTAATAAGCTGTCAATATAAAGATCTTTTTTTGATCTTATCCTTTTATTTAAATCTGCAAAGCGAAATCCCAAACTTATCGCTTATCCTAATCTAGTGCTAAACATTGTAAGGTTAGAAGGCTCATAATACTTTAATGGATTATCGCCAACTAAGTTAATAACTTTGTAGTTAGGTAAAGAACTCAAAAGCGATGCTATGGCCTGACAATCATCTCCAAATGTCAAATAACCTCCTTGCCATACATAAAATATCGAGTGACCTTTGGCTGTATTAAAAAGCTTTTTTACAAATGAGCTAACGGATGCCGATTCATTTCTTTTGGCATAATCAATCCAATCAACGAATTTCGGACCTGGGCTTTGCCAGGCTGGAAAAGTCACCTGAAATAAGCCCGGTTTTACTAATCTGTTAACAGCGGGTCCTAATTGGTCTGGACAATAAGCAACTACATCTCCGGCTTTAGCAAGGGTATTGATTTTTGAGGCAACTACACCAGCCTGTGTCCGCATGTAGCTAAAATTATAAAATCCTCCCCAAACCCCCAAAACAACACAAATTGACAACAAAATCAACACTAATTTTGAATTTTTAATTGCCAAAAATCCACTTGCCACCAACAAGATAATAGGCACTAGTAATATTGAAGCATATCTTGATGAGTAAGCAGTTTTGCTAATTACTGCAGCTCCGACAGAGGTAAGCAAAGTTACACCAAAAAATGCAGCTAAGAAACGGACACGCTTTACGGTTTTAAAGTTTAAAATTACTTGAAAATCCGCTGAGGGAACACCGAAAAGAGCTAAGAGCAACAACAAAAAGAAAATCATGGCTAACGCCCTACCAAACAAGGTATCACCGCCAGCAAATTGGGTAACTACATTAACTACGGCAGTCATAGAGGGAGGCTCTGACCAAGGAGTTCCCGTGTGTTTCAACTGAAATAAAAAAATGGGCAACCACCAAAGAAAACTAAGGCATCCGATGCCCACTGCAACTGGTACTAATAGCAACTTTGCTGATTTTTTATAAACGGCTAACGCTAGTAAAAAGCCACCTGCGCAAAAGGTAAAAAACAAGGCCCAATAATGGGTATAGAGCAGGCCAGCCGTTGTAGCAGATACAAAAATTAATCTTAGAAGAGTAACTTTTTGCAAACACTTTAAAACCAAATAAATCCCTATGGCAGTCTCTAGCATAACAAGGGAATACATCCTGACTGATGTGGAGTACTCAATTGAAAATGGCGAAACAGTATATAGTGTGGCAGCTATATATCCAGCTTTTTTTCCCCACATTAATTTTGCCCCCAGATACACAAAGGGAATACAAAGCAATCCAAAAAGCGCCGACAAGGAACGTGTAGCAATATCAGAAGACCCAAATATCAACATCCAATAATGAAGCAAAAAATAATATAAAGGTGGGGCACCATCTCTTTTTAATGCAGCAGGAATTTCTGAGATGGGCAAATGGGCAATATTTACTGTTAAAGCCTCATCAAGCCAAAGGGGCGACTTAATGGCAAAGCGAAAGATCACCCCAGAAACCCCAGCTAGAATACCAAGTAAGACAAAAGGCTTATTTTCTTTAGCCATGTTCAAAAATTTTTTTGATCGGTAACCCGGATCTGTTAGGTCTATCTCTTTTTTTACAATTTGCTCAGCAATAGCCATTTCCTTAGAAAACATATTAGGACCAATGCTGCTAATTTCCCAAGCATTTAACAGACTGTTGGGCAACCAAAGTTACCCGCAGAATGAAAGTTTTTTGCAATATAAAACAATTTTAATTTGTAACCTACTATACTGGTTAAACCAGTAGCTACATTGAGTTAAGTTGCCAAATAACTAAAAACTCGTTTTAGGAGGTTGCATGACAAAAGGAATAACACGACGAGAATTTATAAAAAGTTCAGTGGCTGGATCCTTAACAATTGGAGCTGCCTTGTCGACTACAAGCTGTTCAGTATCTGGGCAACCTTTAGCAACTAAAAGCAACACAAAACAAATTAAAAGAGGTGGCACATTAATATTTGCCACTGAAGCTGAAGAAACGGGCTTAGATCCTAGATTTGCTGATTATGACACTACTGGAGTGTTATATGAGCGCACATTTTACGATCCTTTAGCAATACTTGATGCAAATGGAATACCTCAACCATATCTCGCCGAAAGCATTACTCCATCGCCTGATTATGACTCTTGGCAAATTAAAGTAAGGCCAAATGTATACTTTCACGACGGCTCGTTGCTTGACGCTAAGGTTGTACAAGCTAATTTTGAGCATTACCAAAGTGCACTCTCTGCGGTTCCTCTTACCATGACCCTTATTAAGTCAGTAGACATTGTTGATGATTTAACCGTCAAGGTCAATTTGTCTTCACCATGGGTGCCTTTTGATTATTGGTTAGCAGGAGGCATTGGTGCGCAGTTTCCTTATATGCTTGCCCCGGCGATGTTAAAAGCTTCCTCGAACTATTCGTCAACGCACCCTATAGGAACCGGTCCTTTTATCTTTCAAGAGTGGGTTCCAAATTCTCATTTAAGAGCAAAAGCAAATCCAAATTACTGGCGCAAGGGGCTTCCTTATTTAGATGCAATTGAATATAGACCAATACCGAATGAAAATTCAAGGCTTCAAAGCTTACTTGCTGGCAATGTTGATATGATTCACACATCTTCATCAACAACAATTAAAGCACTTCAAGCATCAGGTCTTTCTTTTATAACCGATGCAGGCAAAATTGTTGGTGAACCAGATATGAATTTTATACTTCTTAACCATAACTCAGCTAAGCCTTTTTATAATATTTACGCGTGTCAGGCTATTGCTTATGCCACTAATAGAGATCGCTATGCAAAGATAATTGGAAATGGCATTGAGTTACCTTCAGATGGACCGTTTGTACCAAACACACCTTATTACAATGGACCAACAGGATATCCTAATTACGACTTAACTAAAGCAAAACAAGCTGTTGAAAACTACAAGGCAACAACCGGTATCGACTTAACTTTTACCCTTGGAACAACACCTGATCCGCAGTCTTCAATCGTTGCTCAATTCTTACAAAATGAATGGCAACAAGCTGGCATGAAGGTAAATATTAATGCATCCATTCAACAAGATGCCCTCATTAGCAATGCTATATCAGGCAACTTTGACGCATATATATGGAGACAATTTGCAGCACTACATCCTGACATCAACTATATTTTTTGGTCATCATCAACCATTTATAAAGGCTTTTACATTAATATGGCACAAAACAGGGATCCAATTATTGATAACGCCCTTAATGCCGCACGTGCTGAAGCAGATCCGGTAAAGCAAGCCAAATATTACCAAACAGTAGCGGAACGTTTTGCAGTAGATATTCCTTATGCGTGGCTAACTAGAACTATTTGGGCTGTTGCTGCTGCATCTCAGGTGCAAAACTACGATAACCCTACAACACCTAATGGACTACCAGCTTATGGCATGATTTCTGGCATAATTTGGCCCACAGAAATATGGTTAAACAATGCAAATAGATCAGTAGCATCCTTTTAATTATGCTTAGGGCTAACTATGCTGTGTTATTAAGTCGATGCATAAATTAAGAGTGGGAACAATAACTACAGCAATGAAGTGTTAAAGAAGCTGATAGGGTCAGTCGTTGCCCTTATTATAACTGCTTTATTAGGCAGTATTGTTGCCTTTGCACTAATTCATATGTTGCCTGGAAATCCTGTATCGGTAATACTGGGACCAGCTGCTACACCATCAACACGAAAAGCCTTAATTGCCCAGCTTGGTCTAAACAAGCCTCTTGTAGAACAATACTTGACGTGGCTTAATAACTTTTTACATGGCAATATGGGCATAGCTTATTCAGACAGGCAAGCCGTTGCGAGCTTGCTTAAGCAGAACTATTCTGAAACCTTAGAGCTTACTTTGGCATCTCAGGTCATTGCGCTAATACTTGCCATTGCATTGGCGGTTTTTGCAGGTCTTAAAGAAAACAGATTGATGGACAAGGTTTTTACTAGCCTATCTTTTGGTTTTTTTTCAATACCGCCTTTTGTCGTTGCCCCGATCTTGGTAATTTTATTTGCGGTTAAAGCAAAAATTTTACCTGCCACTGGATACAGCTCTCTTGCAAATAATCCGGCTCAGAACATAAAGGACATGATTTTGCCTGTTGCAACGTTAGCTTTAACAACTTTCCCCCCTTATTATCAAATACTTAGAGCTGAGTTAGTTAGAACCCTTAAGGAAAACTTTGTTGAGCTAGCAGTTGCAAAAGGGCTTTCACCTTTAAAGGTGGTAATTCGTCACGCACTTAAGCCATCAAGCTTAGGGCTGTTAACAACAGTGGGGCTTCAGTTAGGCTCACTAATAACCGGTGCTTTTGTCATTGAATATATATTTCAGCTACCTGGACTTGGAGAGCTTACAATTAATTCAATTAACGCAGGGGATTACTTAGTAATACAAGCAATTGTTGTAATAGTTATCACAGCAGTTGGGGCAATTAATTTTATTATTGATTTGCTTTATGCTGTGCTAGACCCAAGGATTCGATCCTCAAAATGAGCCAGATGTTAGAAAAACAAAAATCTCGTCGTTTTTCACCTGGATTTTATTTGGCTTGTTTATGGCTATTAGTAATTGTTGTAAGCGCAGCAGCTGCGCCTTATATACATCTTCAGAAACCTGATGCACAAAGTTCAGCTATCTTGGCACTTCCATCAAGTGCTCATTGGTTTGGTACTGACAATCTAGGTCGTGACTTGTTTTCCAGGGTGATTTATGGTGGGCGCGTATCTCTTTTAGTTGGATTTTTGTCTATTGCAATTGGTTTAATCATTGGTGGTCTTATGGGAATGATTGCGGGATTTTCTCAACGGCTTATCGATGTGATCTTTAATCAATTCTCTAACTTTGTCATAGCCTTTCCTGCAATCATATTACTGCTTGCCGTCATAACTGTTGAAGGACAACACTTAAGCTGGATTGTTGGAGTAATAGCATTTTTATCAATACCTGTATTCTTTCGAATCTCACGTGCTTCCACCTTAAGCGTAAAGCAACGCGACTTTATATTAAGCGCAAAGGTTTTAGGGGCACAACGAAGAAAAATATTATTTTCACATATTTTACCTAACATATTGCCTCCAGTACTCTCAATTGCCTTTATTGGAGTTTCTGCTGCCATAATTGCAGAAGGTGTTTTAGCCTATTTAGGACTTTCAGTAAAACTACCAATTGCTAGCTGGGGGAACTTGATTTCGCAAGGAGCACAACTTGAGAGCTATCAGCTATCAGCCGACCCATGGGTGGTTATATGGCCATCACTTGCAATTATCCTGACAACTTTGTCTCTTAATTACATTGGTGTATCTCTTCAAAGGCTTTTTGATAGAAGGACTCAAAGACTATGACTGCAATTAAAGTACTAAATAAAGAATTTGCGACAGAGTTAACAGACCCTATCCTTTGCATTGAAAATTTATCAGTTAAAATTAAGACCCCTGAGAAAAAAATATTACCAGTTTTGACAGATATAAATTTAGATGTCCCAAAAAGTAAAATTCTAGGGGTTGTCGGTGAATCAGGCTCTGGGAAGACAATGCTTGCGAAAACGATATTAGGACTAAATCGGTCTCAAAATTATGAAATAAGCGGAAAGGTTATATTTAACGGCATAAATCTTTTAGAGATTTCAGCCAAAGAACTGCGCAAAATACGTGGATCTCAAATATCTATGATCTTTCAGGACCCATTAAGTGCTCTTAATCCAGTAATGAAAGTTGGCAAACAAATTACAGAAGCCATTTTAACCCATTTAGACGTTTCTAAAAGTGAGGCAACTGAACAGACTTTTGAGCTCCTTAGATCGGTGGGAATTCCGGATCCAGAAAAACGATTTCATTGGTATCCACACCAATTATCAGGTGGACAAAGACAGCGAATTTTAATTGCGCTAGCGCTAGCTTGTGGGCCGGTAATGCTACTGGCTGATGAACCAACAACTGGATTAGATGCAACCTTAAGGCGTCAAATCATTGAATTAATAGCACGAGAACAAATTCAACGCGATATGTCAGTAATATTAATCAGCCATGATTTAGCAACTATTAGCCAAATCTCTGACTACGTAGCCGTAATGTACGGAGGGAAAATAGTCGAATTAGCTCCAACAAAAACAATCTTCACACATCCAAAAATGCCTTACACTTCTGCTTTATTAGAAGCAATTCCAAAAATAAATTCTGATACAAAGTTAAAATCAATTAAAGGTTCCCCGCCGAATTTAGAGGATCTTAATAGGGGTTGTCCGTTTGCACCACGATGTGATGTAGCACAACCAGTGTGTTTTAAAATCAACCCACCAATATTTTTTGATGAAGACCCAAGTCATAAATACTCTTGCTTTTTCCCAATTGGTTCAAAAGAATACGATATTGCAAGTGAAATTAATGAATATAAGTTAGCTAATGAAATTTCATTTGAAAGTCCTCTGAGTGAGAACTCACAGCTTAACAAACAAGATAATGAATTAGTTAAAACCTCAGAGCAACTAAATAATCCTGATATTGAGCCAACTTCAGATGAGGTATTTAGTGATGAATGACTTCCAACCCTTAATACAGGTCAACAACTTAACTGTAAAGCTTGGACGGGGAAGTAACTCAGTTACAGCCGTTGATGATGTATCACTGGTTGTCTTTCCAAGTGAGGTCGTAGGGTTAGTTGGAGAATCAGGGTGTGGAAAGTCATCTTTGGCAAAAGCAATTGTCAAACTAATAGCTACTCACTCAGGCGAGCTTTATTATAAAGACCTAAACGTCACTAACTTAAGCGAAAGAAAATTCCGCAAAATTAGAAAAAATCTACAATTAGTCTTACAAGACCCTTACTCTGCACTTGACCCTACAAAAAAAATAAAGTCAATCCTAAAAGAACCGCTCAAAATCCACAAAATTGTACCAAGGAATCAGCGCGATGACTTAATAAAGGACGTGCTTTCTCAAGTAGGATTAACTGAAGCACATTTGAACTCTAGACCTTTTGAATTATCTGGAGGTCAATGTCAACGAGTTAACATAGCTAGAGCGCTAATATTATCACCTGAGCTTATAATTTGTGATGAAATTGTTTCAGCATTAGATGTATCCATTCAAGCTCAAATCCTAAATTTGCTTAAAGATTTAAAAGTGGCGCGTAATTTGTCACTTTTATTCATTGCTCATGACATATCAGTAGTCAGTTATCTGTCAGATTACTTACTAGTTATGTATCTGGGAAAAATTGTAGAACAAGGACCCACGAAAGAAGTTATAAATTCACCTAAACATCATTATAGTTTTCTTTTAACTGATTCAGCTCTCAATTCTCATTTCTCTAACCTAAGCCAACAAAGTGAGGTTAAACCTACTGAAGTACCATCGTTGAGAAGCATTCCAACTGGATGTAGATTTCACCCTAGATGCCCTGCTGCTACTGAAATTTGCAAAGAAGTTGAGCCCCCCTTAGAAAAAATTGGTTTGCGACACTACGTAGCTTGCCATCATCCAAGAACAATTACTGTAAAAAACCAATCAGCCTCTGAAAACTACTAGCACCTTAAATGAAAACTCTTTTAATGTTTGCCACGCTTGGTTCTATTACTTTTTTCTGTTTAGGCTGCACTAACAACTCTCAATCCGTAGGGCTTAACGGAGTCGGCATAATTACAGAGAATAATTCTGACCAACTAATTAACTTAAAGAACTATAAGTCTATGGGCTTTCCTCATGAACATATATTGCAAGCACATTTCATAAACCAGAGCACAATTGGTTTACTTATGCAAAACGGGACAACGTTTAAGCTACTTACCCAAAATACATTTAGTTCTGTTAGAACTTACAACCTTTCTTTTAACGCGGTGTCTTTTTGTCCGTATAAAGTAGATGACATTATGTTTTTATCCATTGATCGACTTGAAAAATTAAATTTAACCACTGGAAATATTCAGAGCTATCCGCTCGGTTATGTTGCCCAAGATATTAGTTGCTTTTCTAGCATATCAACGATCGTGCTTATAAATATAAAAAAGGCGATTTTATATTTGTTTTCAACTGTTAGCAATTTAACCTATTTAGTAAAACAACTTCCCTTTTCTTTTGTTTCTTACTTCATACCACCAAATTTTCAAGCAGTGTATTTTGTCGCCCCTGATTTAAAACAAATTTTTATAATGAGCCTGCTTAATTTCACATATCCTCAACCAATTAAGCTGCCTAGCAAATTGATATCTTATGCAATAAATAACTACTATTATTTCGCCTATCTGTTAGCCAGTTCTGGACATAAGATATTTGTGCTTAATTTGCTAACAGGCAATTTACTTGGAACAATTTATACTGACAATCCTTACACAACAATCATATCCGCACCAAGCAACATTGTTATAGCCTATTATAAGGGATCATCCTCATTGCAAATATACAAAATTGATGGCATTTCAGAGCTAAATTGGCTTGGCTCTCTTAATGTGGAAATACCATTTTGGAATTTTCAGTTAATCACCTGAGCCCAAAGCTAGTACTAACAATTCCTTAAAAAGACCTGGTCTACTTTAGTATCTCAGATTACTAAGGATTAGTTAAACTAAAAAAGCTAGGTTTTGGGCTGCACTAACTAGCTAGTGCTATTAACTACACCTAGTATTTTAAAGGCTTTTTATCAACTATAATAATGTTTAAGTTAAAGTGACATCCGCAAACCCACTAAAGCTCAATCAAAGGCGCTTAGTTAACTACTTAATTGCCATCATCTCTTTAGGTTTGATTCTGGCCGGGGCGGCAATTTTTTTCCATATCCAGTACTTTTACTGGAGAAACAATCACGTAGGAGCTCAGCTTAGCCTAAAGGAAAAACTATTAATTAACCAAGCACGCCAACACCCTGGCCAACTAAATTGTAGCCCGCCTCCCCAAAACAACTCAGAACCGCAACCAGCTGGAATCTTATCGATCCCTGCTATTGGATTAGCAAATGCACCTGTGGTTCAAGGAACCACAGACTCACAACTAAATGTTGCTATTGGACACGATCCTGCAAGTGTTTGGCCTGGGCAGCCAGGCACTGCTGTGCTTTCAGCACACGATGTCACATGGTTTTCTAAAATACCATCCCTAAAAGATGGTGACCTTATATATTATGAAACTCCATGTGCTACCTATAGCTTTAAAGTAACAGGTCATAAGATTGTGTCAGCGGGTAGCATGCCAGTAAACACTCCTAATGCCACCCTTATTTTAGACACATGCTGGCCTACAAATGCCTTATATCTAACCAACTATAGATACGAGGTATTTGCAACTTTAATATCTTATAGTCCTTCCGGTTCACCAACGGGATCGGCGTTAAGGCCTCATGCTATTTTGGAAGTGCCCGCCCCTGTTAGTTTAGCAGCTGCTAATCAGCTTAACTTTCCTTATATACCTTTTCCATTAGGTACTTACACAATACAAGGAAATCCCTCACAAGCTTGGGAACAATCTACTGCAACAACTGATACAGAACTAGCAACCTTAAGCATATACCAAGATGCTATTTATTCTTTAACTCATCAAAGACCAGATTATTGGCACGATATTGCTCCAAACGTAAGTTATGCTCAAGGCTCACCGCTTTTCGGAGCTAAGATACGTTATGTCTCAGCTGTCGATCCGTATTTTACTGTAAATGGATCTACTGTGATAAATGTGGGCATAAACACAACTATATATATCTATGATGTGAGCCAAACCGGTTATTATCAGTTAAGCATGCAAGCAACTGTCAAAAACCACTATTTGTATATCACAAGCTGGCAAATGAGCCAGAAATAACTACTTTACTAAAAGTTAATTAAGTTCGTATAAATCTTGAATCGCATTAACAGAAAGGCCTTTTTGCTTAAAAATTCTAATTCCTTTAGCAGCAGCTTTTGCAGCAGAAATTGTTGTTAAACATGGAATAGATAATTCATTTGCTGCTTTTCTAATATAGGCCCCATCTGCCCTGGCGCCTCTTCCTTGCGGAGTATTAATAACTAAATTAATCCTGCCTTGTTTTATTAGTTCAACAGCATCAGCTGAAGTCGGATCGCTTTCATCAACACGTTTTTTTACTATTTCTTTAACCGTTAAACCATTGGCATTGAAAAACTCAGCTGTACCTTGAGTTGCAAAGATACCAAAACCCATTGAATAAAATTCTTTCGCTGCTGACAAACCACCCAGTTTATCTTTGTCAGCAAGCGAAAAAAACACGTTACCAACCAACGGAAGCATATAACCTGCCCCTAGTTGCGATTTAAAAAATGCAAGCCCAAAATCAAAATCAATGCCCATAGTTTCACCTGTTGATTTCATTTCTGGACCTAAAAGCGTGTCAACCTCTAAAAATCTGCTAAAAGGCAAAACAGCTTCTTTTACACAAACATACTTAAGACCTTTAGATAAATTCTCTACTTTACCTTTAGAATAAAAATCTTTAGGGAGCATCTTTGTTTCCTGTAGTTCTTTTAATGTTTTACCAGCCATAACTAAGGAAGCCAACTTAGCTAACGGATACCCAGTGGCTTTTGAGACAAACGGAACAGTGCGTGAGGCCCGCGGGTTTACTTCAAGTACATAAACTTGATTATCTTTTATTGCAAACTGAATATTGATAAGGCCAACGACATTTAATGCTTCAGCAAGAACAACGCTTTGGCGTTCTATTTCACTTTGAATTTCTTTTGATAAACTATAGGGCGGCAATACACAAGCTGAATCACCTGAGTGGATCCCGGCTTCTTCGACATGCTCAAGGATACCACCAATAAGGATATAACCATTAGAATCTCTTAGTGCATCGACATCTACCTCAAGAGCATCTTCTAAGAACTGATCGATTAGAACTGGTTTTTCATTTGGAATTGCCTCAAGACCTTGGATTTCCATGCTTGAAATTGATTCAAAAATAGTTAGTAAATCAGTTTTTGAGTAAGCAATTTCCATAGCTCGCCCTCCTAAAACATAACTTGGACGACACAGCACAGGATAACCCAAATTATCAGCTGCTTTAATAGCATCATAAACTGTATTAACACTAAAGCCTTTTGGCTGCTTAAGGCCTAGCTTTAAGCAAAGTTCGTTAAATCGTGCTCTATCTTCTGCTAAATCTATTGATTCAACAGATGTACCTAATATCAACTTTGAATCTAAGGAGTTTGCAAGCTTTAAAGGAGTCTGTCCACCAAGTGAAACCACGATACCTTTTAAATTCCCAACACGGCTTTCTAGCCTTAAAATATTACTTACATCTTCATAAGTAATTGGCTCAAAATAAAGCCGGTCTGATACATCGTAATCAGTTGAAACAGTCTCGGGATTGCAATTAATCATTATTGTCTCAAATCCCTCATCGCTAAGGGATTGAATTGCATGCACACAAGAATAATCAAATTCAATACCTTGACCTATCCTGTTAGGACCTGAACCTAAAATAATAACTTTTTGTGCATTAGTTGGCTTTATTTCTTCTTGTTCATCATAGGTGGAATAACAATATGGCGTAAGTGCCTCAAATTCAGCTGCGCATGTATCTACAGTTTTAAAAACTACCTCTAGAGACAGAGAGTCTCGTAAAGCCCTAACTTCTGCTTCAGATGTATTTAAAATATATGCTATTTGAGCATCACTAAAACCCAACTCCTTTATTTCTTTAATTGTTTCGGGCGAAAGATTAGAAATTGATTTTAAATCTTCTAATTTAATTCTTGCATCTGAGATCTTTTTAATTTCATTTAAAAACCAGGGATCAATTTTAGATAACGAAGCTAGTTGCTCTACATCAATACCTCTACGCAATAATATCTCTAGTTGAAAAACCCTGTCAGGGGTAGCAAATTGAATTTGCTCTAAAAGCTCCTCGGTAGAAAGCCTTTCCAATTTCTTTTCAGCTAAATCAGCATTTAGCCCATTGCGACCTCTCTCAAGAGATCTAATAGCTTTTTGAAGAGATTCTGGAAAACTTCTGGCTATTGCCATTACTTCTCCCACTGACTGCATTTTAGTTGTTAGGCGATTACCAACCCCTGGTAATTTTTCAAAGGCCCAGCGAGGAATCTTCGTTACAACGTAATCAATAACAGGTTCAAAACAAGCGGGAGTTTTTTTGGTAATGTCATTTGGAATCTCATCTAAGCTATAACCAACTGCTAATTTAGCGGCAATTTTAGCAATCGGAAAACCGGTTGCTTTAGAAGCTAAAGCAGATGACCTGGAAACCCTTGGGTTCATTTCAATAATCTTTATTTCACCTGTTTTTGGATGCTGGGCAAACTGAATGTTTGAGCCCCCTGTCTCAACACCAACTTTTCTAATACATTTAAATGCTTGCTCACGCATCATTTGATAATCAGGATCTGAAAGTGTTTGAGCAGGTGCTACTGTAATTGAATCGCCGGTGTGAACACCCATGGGATCAAAATTTTCAATAGTGCAAACAACAACACAGTTATCCTTATAATCCCGCATTACTTCTAATTCAAATTCCTTCCAACCAGCAATAGATTGTTCAACCATGGCCTCATGTATAGGAGAAACATCAAGGGCATGCTCTAGTAATGTAATAAATTCAGATTCATTATTGGCAATGCCTGTTCCGGCACCACCTAAAATGTAAGAAGGTCTAATAATAATCGGGTAACCTATTTCTCTGGCAACCGCTAAACCCTCTTGTAACGATGACGCAATTGATGATTGAACCACTTGCAAGCCAATTGACTGCATAGCCTCTTTAAATACCTGACGATCCTCCGCCGTTTGAATTGCATCAGGAGAAGCACCAATAATTTTGACATTATATTGGTCAAGCACACCTGCTTTGCTTAACTCCATTGTCAAGTTAAGCGCAGTCTGACCACCCAATGTTGGCAATAAAGCATCTGGACGTTCTTTTTTAATGACATTATCTAAAACCATCAAATTCAATGGTTCGATATAAGTTCGATCAGCAAGCTCAGGGTCGGTCATTATTGTTGCTGGATTAGAATTAACTAGGATAACTTTGTATCCCTCTTGCTTTAATACTCTGCAGGCTTGAGTACCAGAATAATCAAATTCACAAGCCTGTCCAATAACTATAGGGCCTGATCCAATAACTAAGATTGACTCTATATCAGTTCTTTTGGGCATTAGCTCTCCTTCCTGTCTAATATCAATTGCTTGAATTGATCAAATAAATACCTCGCGTCATAAGGTCCTGGTGCAGCTTCAGGATGATACTGCACACTAAAACATCTAAAGCTATCAGATCTTAAGCCTTCAACAACACCATCATTTAAATTAATATGAGTTATCTCTACATCCCCTTTTAAACCATTTGGATCCACAGCATAATTATGATTCTGAGAAGTTATCTCAACCTTGCCATCACTTAGACGCTTTACAGGATGATTTGCACCATGATGACCAAATTGCAATTTATAGGTTTTAAGATTTAAGGCTTGAGCAAGTATTTGATGACCCAAACAAATTCCAAATATGGGCACTTTACCTAAAAGCAACTTAATTTCCTTGACTATATAGTTGAGTGCACTAGGGTCACCTGGACCGTTAGATAACAATATCCCGTCAGGAACCACACCTAATAATGACCCGTCTAACAGGTCATTTGCTGAGCTATGGGCTGGTATAACAGTAACGTTGGCAAAAGCACACAAGCTTTTTATTGTTGATTTTTTAACTCCAAAGTCATAAACAGCAACATTTAACCCAGTATCAGTTGAGCTTGGAAAACTCCGTAAAGCTTTATAAGTAACATCCTTGACTAAATCTTGATTATCAGTACCAGGAAATGAGTTAGCTAATTCAACCAACTCATTTTTGCTAAGGTCACCTGCAGCAGCCTTTAAGGATCCAAAGGTTCTTATGTGCTTTGTTAAAGCCCTCGTATCAACACCACTAAGTGCAGGAATTTGATTTTCAATTAAAAACTGCTCAAGAGTCATTTCACTAGCTCTAAAAGACGGATTTTCAGTAATATGCTTTGCTATAACACCCTCACAATAGGCTTTTTCGCGTTCAGAATAAAGTTGATTAATGCCATAATTGCCAATATGAGGATAAGTAAAGCAAATTATTTGTCCTTTATAGGATGGGTCTGTAATTACTTCTTGATAACCTAATAAGGCAGTATTAAATACCACCTCACCAACCATAATCTTATCCTGTGGGAAATAGCCTCGTTTAACCCCCATGAAGCTAGTCCCGTCCTGGAGCACAAGATTTACTGAATTATTTTTCATTATTGCAGTTTTCCTTCTTTAACCAAGAGCCTTCCTTTGTAAATTAAATGTTCAACACTTCCATAGAGAGTCTCGCCAACAAAAGGTGAATTTTTTGCTTTTGAAACAATTTTTGAATGCTCAAAGATTTTTCTATCCAGTGGATTAACTATCGTTAAATTTGCTTGCGTTCCTACCTCTATGGGCACACCAAAATTATCTAACCTTAGAATTTTAGCTGGATTTACACTAAAGGTTTTTACAATAACTTTAAGAATTGTCTCTAGCTCTGCCATGTTAAAAAGACTAGTTAACACAGCACTAAAAGCAGTTTGTAGTCCTAACATTCCAAACGGTGCTTGAGCAAATGGCTTTTCTTTCTCAGAATTTAAATGTGGCGCATGGTCAGTTGCAACTATGTCAATTAAGCCTTTAAGTAGGGCCTGCCTTAAGGCGTTAACATCATAATGGGCTCTTAAAGGAGGATTGACTTTATATACCGAGTTAAAAGATTCAACTACGGACTCATCGAAATAAAGGTGATGAGGTGTTACTTCGCAGGTAATCCTAGAGCTCTCCTTTTTGAAGTGTTTTATCAGCTCAACGGAATCACTTAAAGTAACGTGTTGTGCGTGATAACTTGCACAATAACGTTTAGCTAACAATAAATCTCTAAATAGCATAGCAACTTCGCCTACCGGATCGATTCCCGAAAGCCCAGTTATTAACGAGTACTTACCTTCATTTATTACCCCATTGGCTTTTAACTTTGAATCTTCTAAATGTTGAGCAATAACTAGATCGTATGCATATGCAGTTTTCATAGCTGTTTTTAGCAAATGAGAATTTTCTAGACAGTTGCCATCATCGGTAAAAAAGGTAATGCCTGCTTCCCTTAATTGAGCTAAAGGAGCCAGTACTTCTCCTTTACGACCTAAAGTAATAGCACCTGAAATTGCTACATCAACGGCGGCCTCTTTTTGAATTTTTAACTGTAAATAATTAACAACCTCTAAAGAGTCAATAGTTGGATTTGTATTAGGCATCATAAGAATTGCACCATACCCACCTAAAGCTGCAGCTTGTGTAGCACTACTTATATCTTCAGCATCCTGATTTCCCGGATCTCTTATGTGACAATGTAAATCTACAAAACAAGGAAGCACATATAAATCAGTGCAATCAAGGCAATTTTTACCCAACTTATTTGAGGATAAGCCATCAATTGAAGTTATGATCCCGTCAGTTATTTCAACATTAGCCTTTAGAAAACCCTTAGCGGTAAAGACAATTGCATTCTTTAAATAAAGAGTGCTTGTTTTACTCATCAGAAAAACCTTTCGTTGCAGCCATGAACAAAACAGCCATTCTAGCTGGAACTGAATATTTAACTTGCTCATTTATCAAACAGCCCGGCAATGAGAATGCAGCTTCATCTAACTCAATGCCTTTATTAACAGGCCCCGGGTGCATTAAAAACACTTTTGGAGAAAGCAACTTAACCCGTTTAGCGTTAAGCGAAAAATATTGCCTGTATTGCTCTAAATTTAAAGAGCTACCTTGACCTAGCCTCTCACTTTGAATTCTTAACATGTAAAGGACATCAGTATCTTTAAGTTCCTTGTCAAGCTCGTAAGAAATTTCAATGCCACTAAAGTACTCAACACCTTCAGGTATAAACTCTGGTGGACCAACTAATACGATGTTGCACCCTAGCAAATTAAAGAGATCAATTAAAGATCGTGCAACTCTTGAATGCAGGATATCCCCAACGATGACAACTTTTTTGTCTTTAAAAAAATCTTGGTAAGTCTCGGGTTTTAAGTTATATGACTTTGTCAGCGTCAGCAAATCACCAAGGGCTTGAGTAGGATGTTGGTGCATACCATCACCAGCATTTATTACACTAAGCTGTGACCACTTTGCTATCTGAGATGGAACCCCTTCGTTAGAATGCCTGACAATTAAGATATCAGCCCCTAAGGATTTTAAAGTAATAACAGTATCTTTTAATGATTCGCCTTTGTTAATCGATGATGTAGTTGACGTGAAATTAATAACTTCTGCTGAGAGCTTTTTTGCCGCTATCTCAAAGGAAACTCTTGTTCTCGTAGAGTTTTCAAAAAACATAATCGCAACATATTTATTATTGAGTGCAGCTAATTTAACCGGCTTTTTAATTACACTCAAAAATTCATTAGAAAGTCTTAAAAATTCAAAAATTTGATTTCTAGAGATATCATTAATTGTAATTAAACAATTATTAGGCATTTTTATGAGATTCTCGTCTAAGAAAAACACCATCTAAGGAAGCCTCTATCAGCTCTTCTTTTGAAGTTGGAAGATTCTTACCCACAAAATCAGGCCTGATTGGCAGCTCTCTATGGCCTCTGTCAACTAAAACAGCAAGCCAAATTCTCTTCGGACGCCCTAAGGCAAGTAGTGCATCAAGAGCTGCTCTAACAGAACGACCTGTATAAATCACATCATCAATTAAAACTATTGTTTTTTCATTTATCTCAAAGGGAATCTCAGATCCTAATATCTCTTGAAAAGGCTTTAAATAAACATCATCACGAAACAATGAAATATCAAGCTTGCCTAAAGCTATAAAAAAATTTGAATTCTCATTGAGTAAGCTTTGAAGTTTTTGAGCAATTGGAACACCACCTTTTTTCAGGCCGACTAAAGCAAGTTCATCTACTTTAGTAGTACGCTCCAAAATCTCGTGGGCAATTCTATTTAAAGAGCGTTCGACTTGTTCACCAGAAAGAATTTGCTTAACAGCCTGGTCTTTTTCACCAGCGCTTAAACCTCTCCCTTGTTTTGATTCAAGCCCGCTTGCGGACTTTTTATCTTCTTGCAAATTAATTCCTTTCCTCGTCTGAGCCTCACAGGACCCAATTAACGCCGTTAATAAGTTAGCTTAAACATTTACATTTTGCAAGTCTTTAATAACAGCACTTAAAACGCCATTAATAAATCGTGATGATTTTTCAGTTGAAAACTCTTCAGCTAACTCATTAGCTTCTGCAATAATCACTTTTATCGTCACATCATTATCTCTTAATAAAAGTTCTGAGATTGCCATCCGTAATATAGCCTTATCGACCTTATTGAGCCTACTAGCATCCCACTCCAGGGCATTTTTCTTAATTAATTCATCAACTAATTGTTTGTTTTGAGAATAAGTTTTTAAAACAGAAAATAAGTACTTATCAATAGGGGACTCTGACGAATTAAGTAGACTAAAGGGATCAACCTCTTTAACGTCAGCTTCGTAAAAAATTGACAAAGCCCTCTCGCGAAGCCGCCTGCGGCTTCCTAGCGTTTTCATAGAACTAAGCGCGACTTAAATATTCACCGGTACGCGTATCGACTTTTACAATATCGCCTGTATTAACAAAAAGGGGCACCTGAATGACAAGTCCTGTTTGAAGGGTTGCAGCCTTTCTAGCTCCAGATACCCTATCGCCTTGAACTCCTGCCTCGGTATGAATAACCTCTAACTCTACAGCAGTTGGCAGCTCGACTCCGACTACGTTGGCACCATCGAGTAATAAATGAACCTCACTTCCCTCTTTTAAATATTGAGTCTGATCTCCTAAAAGGGTAGAAGAAATTATTACTTGCTCATAATCACTTAATTTCATAAATACATAATTGTCGCCTTCTTTATAGAGCAATTGAGCCTCAGTTTTTTCAAGGATAACTTGCTCAAGTTTTTCATCAGCACGAAAAGTTTTCTCAAGAACCGCCCCAGTTTTTAAACTTTTTAGCTTTGTCCTAACAAAAGCCCCACCTTTACCTGGTTTAACGTGTTGAAAAAAAACAACGCTAAATAATTCATCATCTACCTTAATAGTCATGTTATTTTTTAAATCATTAGTTGATACGGCTACCATAATTCAAAATCCTTTTTTGTAGTTGTTAGTATCTCACAGTTGCCTTCAGTAACTACTACTGTGTCTTCGATTCTAACACCACCTAGACCTTCAATGTAAACTCCCGGCTCAACAGTAATTGTCATATTGTGTTCTAGCAATGTATTAATCCTCGCCGCTATCCACGGTGGCTCATGGATATCAAGCCCTACTCCATGCCCTGTTGAGTGATTAAAGAATTTAGCCCAGCCTTTTTTGGCAATCACTTCGCGGCTAGCCTTATCTACTTTAAAAGACGCTATTCCAGGCTTAATTGCTTTTAAACCACATAGCTGAGCCTCTAAAACAGTTTTATAAATATCTACAAGCTCCTCTGAAGCACTTTTTCCGGGAACTAAAACCGTACGGGTCATGTCTGAACAATAGCCATCACAAACCGCTCCAAAATCAAAAACAACAGGTTCACCTGCTTTTAGTTTCTTCTCTGACGGTTTAGCATGAGGAAGTGCTGAATTAACACCTGATGCAACAATGGTATCAAAAGACGGGGAAAATGCTCCAGCTTTTTTCATTTGATAATCAAGCTCTACTGCCAAGTCCTTTTCAGATATACCTGGTTTAATTAATTCCTTTATTGCTTCAAAGGCTTTATCAGCAAAACTTGCTGCAGTAGCAATCGCCTTAATCTCAAAATCATCTTTAACGATCCTAGCTAAATTAACCGGGCTAAAAATCGGTTCAATTTTAGTTGGGACAAGCACTGTTTTTAAACGCTCAAAGATCTCTAATGTCACTACTTCTTTTTCAATACCAACTCGCTTAACCTCATTGAAAAATTGCTTAAGATAGTTTAACTGAGCTTTGGGCTTACCTATTTTTAAGCTAACTTTTGAGTGGCCTGTTTCTAATTTACTTTGAATAGCATAGCGCCCATCTGTTACCAATAACGTCTTAGGCGTATCCTTACGAATTGCAAGCATCCCTGCAGAACCTGAAAACCCTGTTAAATATCTAATGTTTTTCAGGTTTGTTACTAACAAGCCTTCGAGTTTAGAATTTTTTAAAATATCATTAACCTTATTTAACCGCAAAGAATAATTAATATTTTGTTCTGCTTTAACGCTATTCACCTTAAGATCTCCGCTGCGGCAATAACTGCTAGTTTATACCCAAGCATGCCAAATCCTGCAATAACTTTAGTGCTTGCATACGAAATAACAGAGTTATGCCTGAAGCTCTCTCGAGAAATTGGATTTGTAAGGTGCAATTCAATGACTGGTTTACCACATCCCTTTAGCGCATCAGCCAAAGTCCAAGAATAATGTGTCAATGCTCCAGCATTAATAATTATGACATCAAAATTCTCTGGAGCTTCCCAAATTTTCTGAATCAGCTGAGCCTCAGAATCTGACTGAAAATGTTCTAAATCTAAGCCAAGTTTTTTGGCCTGATCTTGGGCGATGTTTACTAACTGATCTAACGTTAAATTTCCATAAATAGCAGGCTCACGCTTGCCCAACTTGTCTAGATTAGGACCTGATAAAAGTAACAATTTCGCCATTTTTAATCATTTTAGTGCCACAACTAACAAACCTGCAGTTATTTTGATCGATACCCTACCAGGGTAGAGTATAATGTGAGTGTGGACCAGCCAGGTTATTATCAGAACAAAGCTGAAGTACTTAGTCGATTAAGAAAAATTGAAGGGCAAATACGCGGGTTACAACGTTTAGTTGAAAAAAATGCTTACTGCATTGACATATTGACGCAAATCTCAGCTATTAATAAATCTCTGGGATCAGTTGGCCTTAAACTTTTTAAAAACCATTTAAATCACTGCATCAAAGAAACAATCACCCAAGGAGACAGAGACATAGACAGCAAACTGGAAGAAATTATCACTACAATTTCTCGATTGGTTAAATAATGTTAGCTGACAATTTCATAATTGAACTACCCAAAGAGATAATTCTTATGGTTTATGTAACATTCTGGCCTATAGTCTTGGGCTTTATTTTAGCAGGCATTATTCAGGAATTTCTCCCTCGATCAATAATGGTACACTCATTAGGAAAAGCTAATTTAAAAAGCACCTTTAAAGCCCTTGGTTTTGGTGCAGCTTCGTCCTCTTGCTCTTATGCGGCAACGGGAATAACAAAGTCGCTTATTAAAACAGGAGCTGATTTTACAGTAGCAATCATCTTCATGTTTGCATCTACCAACCTAGTTATCGAAATCTTTTTAATGATGATCTCTTTAATGGGATATAAATTTGCCTTAGCCGAGGTCATTGGAGCAATTTTAATGGGCTTAATTCTTTTTGTCACTGCACCTTTGTTCATAAAAGAAAAATTTAAAAAAAACATTCACGATTCACTAACACAAGAATCTGAAAAGCGTTCGCATGAACAACCAAAAGCTTCAGGCTTACCTAACCGCTTACTAACTGCCTTCGGCTTTGGCATCTCTGAACTAAACATGATAAAAAAAGAACTAGCAGCAGGATATGTACTTGGTGGGGCTATAGCAACAGTAGTGCCTCATGGTTTTTGGAATGCTCTTTTCTTAAAAGGATTTGGCATACCAGGTGAAATAATAGATGCTTTTCTTGGACCAATCGTTGCTATGATTAGCTTTTTGTGCTCCGAAGCAAATATTTTAGTGGCATGGGCATTATGGCAAAACAATGTAGCCTTTGCAGGGGTTATCGCCTTCATTTACGGAGATTTGTTAATTATCCCGCTACTAGCAATATATAAACGATACTTTGGTCTTAATGTTACACTTCGCATGACATTATGGTTTTGGTTAACAATGTCATTAGCCGCTTTGGCCACTCAAGCATTATTTAATTTATTTCATTTTGTTCCAATAGCCCCCAAACAAGTTCTAACGGTAGGACAATCGGTTAATATTTTAAATAGCACTTTAGATCTATTAGCACTAATAGTACTAGCCGTACTTAGCCTATTATATCTTCGATTCAGAGCCGAGCTTAAAGACATTGCTATTGATCCAATTTGTAAAATGCAAGTGAGAAAATCTTCACCCGGCGCTTCTACGGTTATAGACGGTGTAAGTTATTACTTTTGTTCGCAGCATTGTAAACTGAAATTCAGCCAAGAAAAATGAAAAAAGCCTTAAAACAACACCCAAGATTTGCCAAGTTCTATATTAACTTATCTAAGCTTATGGAAAAATCTGGCGTTGGTACTTTAAGAGAGCAAGTTCTTGAACATGCAAGAGGGAATGTGCTAGAAGTTGGTTGCGGGAACGGAATGAATTTTAATCATTATGACCCAGCTAAAGTTAATACAGTTACAGCCATAGAACCAGAACAAATATTACTTAAACAAGCCATTAAAAATGCTAATCTTTTAACTCCGTCTATTACTGTATTTCAGGGCCAATCTGAAAAACTGCCTTTTAGAAACTCCTGTTTTGACAGCGTTGTTTTTACTTTGGTTTTGTGTTCAGTATTAGACCCAATAAAAAGCCTCCAAGAAGCTAAGCGAGTCTTGAAACCAGGCGGCAAAATAGTTCTGCTTGAACATATAAAAGCAGACTCTTCATTACTATTAAGCGCTCAAAAGCTAGCTAATTTAGTTTGGCCGTATTTTGCGGGAGGGTGCCGCTTGACACGAAATACTCCATCACTTGTGGAAACATCTGGGTTTGTAAATATTAATAAAAAACTATTCTCTTTTCTACCTACTCCTTTAGCAGTTTTAACATCACCTATGGTGATTTTAACAGCTCAAAAGCCTTGAAAAAATTTACAAGATCCTTGGGCTTAACTCGCCTTTTCTTTGTCACTGCCGGAGCTATACCAGGAACATTTTGCAGATATTTGATATCTCAAGACCTTCCAAATAATGTTCATTTTCTATTTTTGGCCACCCTTGTAATAAACATATCTGGATCGCTACTCCTTGGTTTTTTGTTTATTCTTTTTACAAATTCAGCAGCATCACCAAATTTATCTCTTTTAGCTTCAGTCGGATTCCTGGGGTCATTTACCACTTTCTCGTCTTTCGTATTACAGGTTGCTCAAGCATTAAAAGGCTCTCATTACACCAACGCATTTTTGTATTTACTTATTTCAGTTATAGGCTCTTTGCTAGCAACTTTTTTAGGCGTAACCTTAGCAAGGTATATAATTAAGAGATGAACCTTGAAGGTCCAAACAAACGACTCACAATCTTTATTGGTGAATCAGATAAATTTAACCATAAGACCCTGTATGAAGAAATTGTTCATTTAGCCCATTCATTAGGTATAGCAGGTGTGAGTGTTTTTAAGGGTATTGAGGGATATGGTGCCTCAAGCCATATACACACAACGAAAATCTTAACACTCTCTCAAGACCTTCCCATAATGATTGTCATAGTTGATACGGAGCAAAACATAAATAAATTACTTAACAAACTTGACGAGATGATATCTGAAGGGATGATTATCATAGACGACGTGCAGGTTCATAAATATATAGGAAGAAACTCTTAAGCATTCGTGATCTATATTTCTCTTGCATTAGGCTCTGTGGTTGGTGCACCGCTTAGGTTTTTACTTGATCGTCTCATTACTACAAGAATTCAAGCACGATTTCCACTTGGAACTCTCGTTGTTAATATAATCGGATCAACCATCATCATATTAACAGCACTGCTTACTAAAAATCATAGGATCTCTTCATATTTCCTTGCCTTCCTTGAAATTGGATTTTGCGGTTCATTTACTACGTTTTCAACCTTTTCTTTAGAAACCTTCAATTTACTAAGAGACAATAAATTCTTTTTGGCCACCTTAAACATCACCCTTAACTTAATTCCAATCGCGATTGGTTACCTGCTACTATAGATCTGCCAACTAATTGCCTTAATATTACTATGGCGTACCGCTTTTCACGAATAATACCCATATATATCAACTATTACATTTACATCTCCAAAGGCATTAGTTATATTTATATATCCATTTGGAGGAGTTGTTGTAGATGATCCTATTAAAAAGTCACCAAAGTT